>WASV01064833.1_pt1 | contig 60325 bp, 56 predicted proteins | sample 5698531 | NCBI WGS metagenome assembly WASV01 (sample SAMN11175559, study PRJNA528189) | sponge metagenome | isolation source: marine sponge | host: Myxilla | place: Antarctica: Western Antarctic Peninsula, King George Island | collected 2013-01 | reverse complement strand
GAATGGGAAACGTGCGTATGTCCTGACTCTGTCCACCCGGGAACAGCACATTCGGCGCGAGCGGGCCACGTCCAATATCTGCACCAATCAGGGACTGTGCGCCCTGGCCACGGCCATTTTCATGTCTACTCTGGGAAAGCAGGGCTTTCGTGAAATGGCGGTGCTGAACTTGAAAAAAGCCGACTATTTAAAAAACCGGCTGGCTCATGTGCCGAATTTTGAGCTCCGTTTCTCCGCCGACACGTTTAATGAATTTGTTCTCGCATGTCCACGCCCGGTAGAGGAAGTTTTAAACGCTTTGAAACAGGAAGGCATCATCGGTGGTTATGCTTTGGAGTCCTATTATCCTGATTTAAAAAATTGCCTGCTGATTTGCGTGACGGAATTGAACACCCGCGAAGAAATGGACCGTTTGGCCGAAAAACTGGAAGCGATGTAGTTGTCAATGGTCGGGCAATTGTTCAAGCAGTTCTTCAGCAGGATAGGTCAGGATTTCTGCCAGAGTAGGGTGATAATGCGGTATTGCTGCAAGGTCTTTTACCGTGCCGCGAAAATGCATGAGGGTGATGATTTCGTGAATCAATTCCCCCGCTTCCGGGCCGACAATATGTCCCCCCAACACTTCTCCCGAAACAGGATCGCAGAGTAATTTTACATGGCCGTGCGTTTCTCCCAGGCACATCGACTTACCGTGATCGTCAAAAGAATGGGATGCCGCCAGATAAGCGATATTGTCGGCCTGACATTCCTTTTCGCTCAACCCCACACTGGCGACTGCCGGGTCGGTGAAAACCACTGTGGCCTTGAGCCGGTCATCGATCTCACGCTCACTTTTGGGGTGCATGGCGTTATAACCGGCCACTTCCCCCTGCTGAATGGCGATATGCACCACTTCATGAATTCCATTCACGTCACCGACAGCAAAAATATGCGGCTGATTGGTTTTCATTTTTGCGTCTACAGGAATGCGGCCTTTTTGGACTTCGACTCCTGCTGACTCTAGTTGGAGTCCGTTTATATTGGGTCTTCTTCCCAAAGCCTGAAGGATGGTCTGGGCGCGGACTTGTTTTTCTTTTCCTTCATGCTGGAAATAAATAACAGCGCCTTCCGACCCCTTCTCTGCCCGGAGGATTTTTGTTTGGGTATAAATATCCATTCCCTCTTCACGGAACCGGGTTTCGACAGGGCGCGCCAGATCTTCATCGCCTTTCGATAAAATGTGCGGACTTCTTTGCAGGAGCGTTACCTTGACGCCGATGCGCAAAAAAAACTGGGCTAGTTCCACCGCCACTGCTCCGGCACCGAGAACAATGATCGACTCGGGTGCCTCCCGCATTTTTAAAACATCATCGCTGGTGACGAATCCGGTTTCCTTAAGGCCCGAAATCGGATAGTCGGCCACCACCGAACCGGTGGCAATGATGAAGAATTTCGATTTGAGGGTTTGGTCTCCGGCGCGGATTTCATGAGGTGAGATAAACTGGGCTGGTTCCTGAATGAGGGTGAACCGGGGGTCTTTCAGTTGCTCGATACGATAATCGGTAAATTCTTTAATGAGTTTGTTTTTGCGGTCGTTGATGTCAGAAAGATGGACATGCGGGTCAACCGGCTGGATGCCGAATTCCTTGGCCCGGCGCATCAACGACATGATGTCGGAGGAACGCAGGATGGTTTTGGTCGGCATGCATCCTTTGAGAATACATAAGCCTCCCAAAGGGCCGGGATCAATGATGGCCACCCGGGCTCCCAACGACTGGGCGGTAGAAGCCGAGGAATAACCTGCCGAACCTCCGCCGATAATGACGACATCAAAATCCATATAAATCTTAGAGAGTCCGGCAGTCTTCAGGGGTCAGCTTGAATTCCCTGCCGCATTCTTGAATGAGGTCGCGGGCATTTTTTTCCATAAACTCATCTCCCGTCTCCTTAAAAAGTTCCGCCGCCCTGGCAAGGTGGTGAATGGTTTCTTTACCGGACTTGATTCCATAATAGAGCATGGCAATGTTGCTGTGGGCTCTGCCGAAATCAGGGTTGATGCGAAGGGCTTCTTTATAATGCTTGAAGGCTTCTTCCATCTCGCCGATGAAATTGCAGACCACGGCTAGGCTGTAATGAACCATCGGAGCCTCGGGTTTTAAACGCAACGCCTCACGAAAGGATTGCGCGGCCTCCATGTTCATCCGCAGTTTTCCGTAACGTATTCCAATATTGAAATGGGCCAGAAAATGGTCTGGGTCGAGCTCAATAGCCTTCTTATAAGATTCGAAAGTCCCGCGGTCATCACCCAGTTTGCTGAATGCCAGGCCATCATTAAAATGTTCTTCCGCAGTTTTTTCCGCTTGTTGTTCTGACGACATAAATCTCCTCTAACTTTCTAAAAAATGAACGGTGTTAACGACAAAATTGATAATGGATCGGTACTTATGCTACCTTATTGCCTCCTTATAATGCAACTGGCAAGGGCTTGTTTGAGCCGAGAATATTGTGTGTTGCTAGCCAGATAAAGCTATTGCTTGTCGACCCCACGCTTGGTGGGAGAGGGTTAAAATAAATCAACAGTTTGTTTTCCCCAAAGGAAATGTTGTTATGGCTGTAGAACCAGGAACTAAGGAAATGTTGTTATGGCTATAGAACCAGGAACTGATGAAGAAAGGCTCATGCTGGGCCAGTGGATTAAAAAAGGCGAGAAGCTCATTGTAGGGACTTCGGCACTGGGCGACTCCTATTTAGATCCTAATGTGAAAAGAGAAGAGGATGTTGAGAAAAAATCACAGGGTTATGTGGCGTTTGACCACCAGGTTGCCGAAAATCTCCCTCACCTGAAGGGAAGGTTTCGTTGGGACCTGGAAAAATATTACCGTGACCGTTACGGTCCTTACCTGCCTCAGGACTGATCATGTCTAAACTCAAAATTTCAGAACTCGGCGATGTCCCGCCAGAAGGGACTGGCAAACAAATTCATTTTAAGCACCTTTATACAGAGATTAACTACGTTCTCGCGTTGTTTCAGGTCGAAGGCAAATTTTATTGCCTCACCGACCAGTGTCGCTGTTGCGAAGGCAGTCTCGGACTGGGTGTGTTGAAGGAAATGTTTGCCTTCTGTGGTAAAGAAGAATGCGGTTGGAATATTAGAAAAGGATATTGCAAATTCAACCGCTCCGACACCACTCCCACCTATAAAGTTGCCATCGAAGAAGATGGCCTCTATATTGAGATTTGACCACTAGCAGTTTGCTGAAAAACTCCTGTGCCTTCATGCCCGGGAAAGGATACTGGTGCCAGGTGGCCCGGTGGATTTTTATTTAAAAATTTGGGAAAAAAGTGTAGACTTCGCACTTCATTTGCATTCCGAACCCTTTAATCATGGAGAGGTGAGTTATGACCGATCCCGAGAAAACTGCACCCCAACCCCAGAAAGAAGAACCCGCGCTTTGGGAGTCCTACGGCTCTTTTCCGGTCTGGATATTGAAGCTGATCAGTGCGTTGACCCCGGGTTTTCTGATATCGAAGTCTCCGGCCCCAAAAAGAAAACTTCCCCAATAAACTTAACGTTTTTCTATATTTGATGAAACCCATTCAACGGGCATTGATAAGCGTATCGGATAAGACCGGTATTTTGGAGTTTGCTCTCGAACTGCAGAAATCTGGTGTCGAGATACTTTCCACCGGTGGTACGGCGGACTTGTTGCGTAAGGGTGGAGTCCCTGTGATTCAGGTCTCCGACTATACCGGTTTCCCGGAAATGATGGATGGCAGGATCAAGACGCTTCATCCCAGGGTCCACGGCGGGATTCTGGCTCGCAGAGATGTACCAGAACATGTCAAGGCAATGGAAGTTCATGGAATTCGGCCCATCGACTTGGTGGTGATCAACCTGTATCCATTTGAGCAGACGGTAGCACGCAAAGATTGTTCTCTGGAAGAGGCCATTGAGAATATTGATATTGGTGGCCCTGCGATGATTCGCTCGGCGGCGAAAAATTCCGAGGATGTGGTGGTTCTGGTGAACCCGGATGAGTATGGTCCGGTTTTGGATGAAATAAAAACTGGAGTCGTGACCCTTGAAACACGCAGGCGGCTGTGCCGGGACGCGTTTGCGCACACCGCCCGTTATGATTCCTTGATATCAACTTATTTAACCGGAAAATGGCAAGAAGATACCGACTTTCCGCCTCTGCTGAACCAGCCGTTTGAAAAGGTGCAGGAACTGCGCTATGGCGAAAACCCTCACCAGTCCGCCGCATTGTATAAAGAAATGTCTCCATTGCCATCAGAGATTGTTTCTGCCAAACAGCTTCAGGGCAAAGAACTCTCTTTTAACAATTTTATAGATTTGAATGCTGCCTGGGAGTTGGTAAAGGAATTTGATAAAGGGGCGGTAGCGATTATCAAGCACACCAATCCCTGTGGTGTGGCGCAGGGTGAGGACCAGTTAAAAACGTTTGTCGTCGCCCGTGAGGTGGACCCGATATCTGCGTTTGGGGGAATCCTTGGGTTCAATCGGCGGGTTACTATCCAGACTGCGGAGGAAATCGTTAAAAACTTCGTTGAAGCCGTTGTGGCGCCGGGTTTTGAACCGGAAGCTTTGAAACTGTTTGCAGCGAAAAAAAATGTCCGGCTTATGCAGATGCCGGAAATGGGATCGACTGAGGATACCGGAAAATTTGATTTGAAGCGGATTGGCGGCGGCCTGTTGGTCCAAAGCCGGGACTTGTTGACCTGTGTCGAGGACCAACTCAAGGTGGTCAGCGAAAAAAGACCCGATGACAGGGAAATGGAGGATATGAACTTCGCCTGGATCGTGGCCAAGCATGTTAAATCCAATGCCATTGTTTATGCCAAAGATCGGGAAATTCTTGGTATTGGTGCAGGGCAAATGAGTCGAGTCGATTCTGCCCGCGTCGCGGTCGAGAAGGCACGCAAGCCTTTACAGGGAGCTGTCATGGCCTCGGATGCGTTTTTTCCCTTCAGGGACTCCATTGACGAAGCTGCGAAAAATGGCATCACTTCCATTATTTCCCCGGGCGGTTCTATTCGAGATGAAGAAGTTTTACAAGCGGCTAACGAACACAAAATAGCTATGCTGTTTACCGGCACCCGCCATTTTAAACATTAAGAAGACCCCACTTAAACATTAAGAAGACCCCACTCGGCGTGGATCTGTGATAACCCCTTCCATGAAGTTTTCCGGCAGAATCTAGAGATTTCTAAAGTTTCAACCCTTATGGCTAGGCTTTCCAATGCACCGCTTCCTGTAGAACTGCTTTGCAACGGTCTGGTGCCGGTTGCAAATTTGAAGGTCCAGGAGGCGATCCTGCGTTTGAAAGAACCCCTGACTTTTAAATACTATATTCAGTTTGGAGGAGGTGGGTATTCCTGGAAGAGAAGTTTATTATCCCTTTAAAGACGAATTGAGTGGCAGGGTCAGGGACTACAGTGACTCTTGAGCCAAAAGGTTTCTTGTTTGCTCAGGAAGGTAGCTGTTCTTTTTCCGAGGGGGTAGTCTGATTCAGGCTTTCTGTTAATTGCGTGATGGCAGTTGCCAGCTGTTTGATTTCGGTATTGGATTTGATTTCTGGAAGTTCGGTTTTCCCCCGCTCCTCCGCAAACCTCACCAGTTTTTTCAAGGGTTTGATAATCATGCTGATGGTGTAAAATCCGCCAATAATCGAAACTAGACTTCCTACAATAGCTATTCCGATCATTTCATTTTTTAATTGCCTGGCACTGCGGATGATCCGGTTCTTCAATAACTCCATTTGTTCAAGTGTTAAATTCTCTGTGTCCATGGTTCCCACAATTCTTTCAACCTGCCCAAGTTGGATGTAGAGAAAGAACGTAGCGTATCCTAGGCAGGAGATGACAACGATGTAGCCAGTCATTAACAGATTGATGATGCTCTTTTTTTCTCCCGGAAGTTCGTCCCGAAAAATGGAATTTCGTTTCATGATTTGACAGGCCTTTTCAATATTTTATGGAATGCGTCAAGCTTCTCCCAAACCGTACTAAACGTCAACCCAAAACTCCCCGCCAGCGTGACGCTGGGGTTGTGATGTCCTTTTCATTAGCCTTCATGCTCCGAAGGGGTACGGCTAGTGGAGGAGAAGGCTTTTTTTAGCCGGCCCCAGTTGAAGGCTGATCCAGGATCGTGCTTGCACTCTAGTCCGTTTAGGCCTTTTTGCACATGAGCGTGGCCCAGGATACCGGAAAATTTAGAGTAGTTTTTTAATCTGTCGAGAGGGTGTCGGCCGGAACTTTTGTCGAAAGGCACTTGCAGTTTAATCCTGGGGAGAAGTTGGTTAATACCGATACAGAGCTTGATCAGAGCTTGATACTGTTGCTCGGTAAAATCCCACATGCGGACCACTCGGCCATTGATCTTTTTGCTGAAGTATCCCCTTGTGCCGTAAGTTCGTGATGGGTTGGCCTGGAATCCGGTTGTGTGGATTTTTCTGCGGTAGTCATTGGGCAGTTCCAGCACCCATCGGCCCTCTTTTTTTTGGTATTTATCCTGTCTGGAAGGGAGGCATTCAGATTCTTTAGCTAAAGCTTCCCATGAAAGGTTTGCCATCTCGACATGGATTGCCCTTTCGTTGCCTTGCCGGTCATCGGCAGGCGCAGTATTGGTTTTCCAGTACAAGTCACAGGTCTGGTAAAGGGTGCCATCGAGATCAAGATAGAAATGGCTACCCTTGAAAGAACTTTCCGTCATCACTTGGTGGCAGTGGTAGGAACTGTAGCAGGCATCGTAATGCAGAACAAACTGGTGAACGCGTTGCACCAGTTCTTTGTAAGCCGATTCGGGTTTCAGGATTTTATAGGCCGAATCTTTTCTGGATGGTGCGTCATTGAGCATGGGGTCGTGATGGGAACAGGCAGACCGGCCTCGCTTGTTGGGGCAAACAAAGCCTTCGTTCCATAAAACCACACGGGTTCCAATATTTATTTTATGACCGCAGGAAACGATATTTTGATTCATAAATTGATGGGGAGAACCTCCGCTCACTAGGCGTGAGGCCAGATAGCAAGGATTTATTACGCCAAGCCTAATTTTTGTTTGCCAGTGAAAGTTATTGCCTATTGCCTCCGGGCGTTGCCCTGCACCAAGTGGGGTTTAACTTTCTGTGGTGCTTCCCCAATGAAGTTTTTTCCTCAGGGTTTGGTAATAGTTTTTTCCTGGGGCCTGCACCAGCTTTACCGATATTTTGGCCTTTTCCGCTTCAAGGATATCTCCGGACTTCATATCCCAACCCATTTGCCCATCAAGCGTTATTCTGACATCTTCGTCTTCATGGCGTTTGGTCAGTTCCACTTTTATTTTTGAGGTGTCGGGAACCACAATGGGTCGGTTTGTCAGGTCAAAAGGACAAATCGGGCTCAACACCAAAGCCTGCATGCTGGGGTGAATGATGGGTCCTCCTGCCGAGAGAGAATAAGCGGTGGAGCCTGTTGGCGTGGCAATGATCAATCCGTCGGCTCGGTAGGAGGTCATGGGTTGGTCGTTAACCCGCACGGTAAGGTTTACGATTCTGGCTAGAGCGCCCTTGTTGATGACAATATCGTTCAACACATTAAAATCTTGTATTTTCGTTCCGTTGCGCCAGAGCGAGGCATTCAGCAACATGCGGTGTTCTATTTCACATTCTCCGTTTAAGGTGCTTTGAAGGGTGGGATAGAGGTTTTCGAGAGTGGTTTCGGTTAAAAAACCCAGACTCCCGAGGTTGACCCCCAGAATAGGGATGCCGTGCGAGTGGGCGATGCGGGCCACCTTTAACAAGGTTCCGTCTCCTCCAAGCACGATGATCAGTTCAGAGATGTTGGGAATTTCTTCATGGGAGGCCGTTTCACCGGTCAACTCGGCGGTATTCTGATCCATATGAAGGTTGCAGTCCCGCTCCCGCAACCATTGCACCAGATCACTGACTACTTTCGGATGTATCGAGGGCCTTGGTTTGCAAAATAACCCTATATTTTTCACCGGCGTACCGCCGGTAGTATAATTGGCAAGAGTTGTTTTTGCATGCAATCGCTCATGACGGCTTTGCGGGATATGGTTCTCTGCTAAGGGGTGGCCAGCAACAAGTTTTCCCGGCTTAACCGGCGTAGCCGCCGAAGGTGTGGAACCTGTTCCCACCGGGCGTGGGGTCTGGTCCTTCCTGTGAAATTTTTCCTTAGTTTTACCCTTTCAAGGCATGAATGCAAATGAAAAAACATTACACATGCCCCTGAGGGGTGCTAGAAGGGTGCTCTTAAAGTTTGCCAAAGTCCTCTGGTTTTATATTGTCCAGCCAGTTTTTCCACTGCTTGTCATCATCCGTTTTAGTTTTTTGCGGATCGGGGAGGTCCAGGCTTTTAGCGGCTTCAATCACTTTCTCTTCAACAAAAATGGGTGCCTTGGTCCTCAGCGCCAGCGCGATGGCATCGGAGGGGCGTGAGTCTATGGCAAGGGTAAGGTCTCCGCATACCAGGGAAATGACAGCATAAAAGGTGTTGTCTTTTAATTCATTGACGAGGATATGGTTGACTTCCGCTTTCATATCCTGAATCAGGTTTTTAAGTAAATCATGCGTCATGGGGCGTGGCGTGGAGATTTTTTCTATTTCCAGAGCGATTGCGTTAGCTTCAAAATAACCCACCCATATTGGAAGAGCCTTGGAACCGGTTGAATCTTTCAAAATAATGATGGGCATGTTGGTGAGCGGGTCCAACGTAAGGCCCTCAACTTTCATTTCAACCATATCCTTATCCTTAGCCTCGAAAGAGGGTTATTATAATTAAATAATTTTATCAGGTTTGAGGTGAAAAATCTCAATATGTAGCTATATAAAAAATATAAATAAACCTGCGGAATTTGTCAATGTACTGTGCGCCGGGAACGTTCCTGTCTTTTCCCCTGCGATTGGGGGGAGAGGGGTCATTTCTTTTCTTCCTGGTTTTTATGCTCTTTTAGAAAACTTTGCAGGGTACGGCGAACTTCATCGGGAATTTCAATTTGGTTCAAGGTACTCCGACAAATAGTGGTTGTCGACTTATAAGTGTTCAAAAAAGCAATGCAGGGGGGGCATTCCGCGAAATGTTCTTCAAGGGATTTACTGGTGTCCTGTTCCAGCGACCCTTCAATATAATCGTATAGCAGATCAATGCACTCTTTACAGCAGATCATGTTTTCCCCTTTTTGGAATTATATTCCTCAAAGTAGCCTGAAAGTTTTTTTCGCAAAAATAATCGAGCCCGGTGCAGTCTCGACTTTACCGCCGGAATGGTCAGGTCTAAAATCCCGCTCACTTCTTCGGTTGAGAGGCCTTCTACGTCTCGCAATAAGAAAACCACTTTTTCCTTTTCCGGCAAAAGGTCAATGGCTTTGTTGATGACCTCGTGCGTTTCATTGGTGAATAACAAGGACTCGGTATTTTCGGACCAATCCTGAATTTTTTCCTGCTGGAACCCAGCCCCGTTAAATGAGGGCAGTAATTCGTCAATGGAAATGTTGGGTTCCTTTTTCTTGCTCCGCAGTTTCATATAACTGGCGTTCAAGGTAATGCGATAAACCCAGCTTGAAAACGCCGATTTTCCCTGAAACGTATTGATCTTCCTGAACAGAGTCAGGAGAACCTCCTGAGTCACATCCTGTGCATCCATTTGGTTGCGCATCAGGCTGAAACTGAGGGCATATATTTTCTTTTGATAAAGCACTGCAATTTTGTCATAGGCATCAAGATCACCGGCTTGAAGATCCCTGACCAGAGCTTCTTCTATTTCTTTATCTTCTTTTTGCTGGGTGAAGGACATAAAAGAGCAAATCCAGTTTTATTTTCTGCTGGGGAAAGGCATGGTTTCTTATATGAGAACCGACCGGGATTTGCAATTTCCCCCTTTTTATTCCAGTTATTTTAGGATGCTTTTAAATACAAAGCGATTCGTCAAATAAAAGCGAAATCTTGTAAAAGAAAGAACCCTGCAGGGAGGGAGGGGAATAAGAGGGAGTGGCTTACTTGTCTTCCGGTTCGGAGGTAGAGACCACAGGATTCTCAGTGGTATCGGGTTCATCGCTATCTCCTTCGGCCACCTCTTTTTCCGCTTTTTCCGCATCAGCCTCTTCCGGAAGTTCTTCCGTACTCTCTTCGGCATCCTTCATGGACTTTTTGAAGTTCCGAATGCTGTTACCAAAAGCACTGCCGATTTCCGGTAGCTTTCCAGCCCCGAAGATGATCATGATAATAACCAAAATGATCATTAATTCTGGAAAACCTATTCCCATCATAGCGAAAATCCCTTTGTCTATTTGATAAAAGGCCGATTATAACACAAACAGGTATGAAGACAAATGCAAATAATTTCCTAAGATTCAGGTGCTTTTATAGTATAGTCCGTTCTTTTCCTGAATTGTAAATTCCATGTCATTCTCATCCGCTAATGGTTTTCTCAGCCGTTTCCTTTCTGTCATCGAACGTTTTGCCTACCGGCGCTCCCTCCTTGTTGTTGCCGTATCCCTGGTTTTAGCCGCCCTGTCTTTGTGGGTGACTGCGCAAAAACTCACTTTTAAAACCGGACGCGGCGATCTGGTAGCCAAAGGCCTGCCTTATGTCAAGCTCTATAAAAATTACCGGGCACAATTTGAAGACCTGAACGGTATGGTTGTGGTGGTGGAAGGAAAAAACTCTTTCGACATGGCCGACTTTGCCGAAGCACTGAATAAAAAACTTAAAGCCCGGCCCGATCTGTTTTCCAAGGTTGTTTATAAAATCGATATCGATTACTTCCGCTCACGGTTCCTGCTTTACCTCGATCAGGATGAACTGGAAGCTTTGAGCCGCAAGCTGGAAGACCATCAAGGTTTTCTTGAATCGGTGAATGCCTTGCCCGGACTCAATTCGCTTTTGTTCAGCATCAATACTGAAATCAGTTCAGGCATGGTCGATTCCCTGCTGACCGATTTTCTCGGTGAGGAAGACGAGGAAGACAGTAAGGATGAAGGAGATCTCAACCTGTTGATCCGGCTTCTGGAAGAAATGACCCGGTTCCTGATGGGTGAAACCGGTTATCGCTCACCTTGGCAGGCGTTATTTAAAGGCGGTGGCGATTCCCTCAGCGACAAGGGGTACATGGTCTCTGAAAACGGAGACCTGCTTTTCATATTGGTGGTGCCCAATGATGACAAAACCAGTTTCACTGGTTACAAGAATGCGGTCAATCAGGCACGTCAATTCATAGCTGAAACAAAAAAAGATTTTCCCAATATCATGGTCGGGCTCACCGGCGAAGATGTGATATCCAGCGATGAAATGGTGACCACCCAATCCGATGTCGAAACCGCATCAAAAATTGCTTTGACGGGGGTCGTCTTGCTGTTCATCATTGCCTACCGGGGGGTGGTCAAACCCCTTCTGGCCGTGTTCTGCCTTCTGCTCGGTTTGAGCTGGACGATAGGATTCACCGCCCTGACCATCGGTCACTTGAATATTCTTTCCGTGGTGTTCACTACCATCCTGATTGGATTGGGCATAGATTTTGGAATCCATATCCTCGGACGTTTTAAGGAGGAACGCCAGCAAGGCAACGAAATCCTGCCAGCCCTGCAAAAAACTCTGCAAGGAACAGGCAAGGGAAACTTTTCCGGCGCGATCACCACCGCCATGGCGTTTGGCGCCATGGCACTGACCGACTTCATTGGTATTGTGGAACTGGGCTGGATCGCCGGATGGGGAATTCTTTTCTGCATGGACGCCATGCTTCTGGTGCTCCCCGCACTGGTCACGCTAGAAGAAAAATGGCGCAGGCCCGGTTACGCAGAGGTAAAACCTGCAGAACAAAGGGGGAGCATCGATAAACTGTTCGACCATTATTACCTCATCATCGGAGTGTGTATCGTTCTGGTCGTCATCGCTTCTTTTTCATTGAAAGACCTGCGTTTTGACTACAACCTGCTGAACCTGCAGGCCAAGGGAACTGAGGCGGTTCAATATGAAATGAAAATTCTTGAAAGTGCCGGGCGTTCCGCCTGGTCGGCCGCCATGCTGGCCGACTCTTTGGAAGAGATTCAGGAAAAGGAACGTCAACTTAAGGCCCTGCCAACTGTGGCCCGGGTTGAGAGCATCACAGCGGTGATCCCCGATAATCAGGAAGAAAACGCACGCACTATCAGCGAAAACCTCGCGCCGCTTTTGCGCGATCTGGAAGTAGAACCTGAAGATGCGGGCTTTTCCTTAGAAGCGTTGAACAAAACTCTCAAACGCATCCAGTTCAAACTGCAGGGTAGGGAGGATGACCCGCTTGACCATGTGCAGGTGGCGGGAGACCGTGTCAGGAATTTTATGGAACAAAGCCGGGAGGTGGAACCTGGCCTGGCGGAAAAAAGACTCGAAAATTTCTCGCAGCTACTGTTCGCCGATTATCGTACTCTTATGGAAGAACTCCAAGCCAATGCCGAGGTGAAGTTGGTGCGGCTGGAAGAAATTCCCGAAACCCTGAGAAAACGTTACATCTCGCAAGAAGGCAAATACGTGGCGCATATTTTCCCCGGCGTGGATGTTTGGGATCTCGATCAACGCCAGAAATATTTAAACGACCTGAGATCAATAGACCCCAACGTCACCGGCAACGCCATACATATGTTTGAGTCCACCCGGTTGATGACAGAAGGTTATGTCAAAGGCGGAATCTACGCCATGACCGCGATCATTATTTATGTGTCTTTCCTGTTTAGGAATGTACGAACGGTTTTTTTCGTTTTGCTTCCGGTGCTGGCAGGGTCGATCTGGACCGTGGGCATTATGGAATTGATAGGGCTCAGGCTGAACATGGCGAACCTCGTCATCCTGCCACTCATTCTCGGGATAGGCGTGGTCAATGGCATTCACATCACCCACCGTTATCGGGAAGAAGAAGATAAAAATGCCAGTGTTTTGGGGAAAAGTACCGGCCAGGCTGTCCTGCTCAGTTCCCTCACTACTATGATCGGGTTCGGCAGTATGATGGTGGCTGACCATTACGGTGTTTTCAGCCTTGGGTTGGTGCTGACTCTGGGTGTGTTCAACTGCCTCATCGCATCCGTCACCTTTTTACCCGCACTCCTGAAACTCAGTACCGCAAAAGGCTGGAAAGTCTAGCCCGCCCACTCGGCGTAGGGCCATTGCTATCTGCCTCCTGGCGTCACGCTAGCTCCACGCAGAGTGGTGTGGTAGAATCTCCCAACCTCAATGGGCCAATCTTGCACCCTTCAGAGGTTATTCAGCATCTTAGAAAGAACACAATATTAAATAGATAGGTTTGGATATGGCGATACAGTTCACGAAAATGAGTGGCAGTGGCAACGATTTCATCATCATTGATAATCGGGTGCCGGTTATGGACGATGGCAAAAAGCTCGATTTTGTCCGGCGCATGTGCGACCGCAAAATGTCTATCGGCGCGGATGGGGTGATCTTTGTCGAGAACTCGGATAAAGCCGATATCAAATGGGATTTTTATAACGAAGACGGTTCCTCCGCCGAGATGTGTGGCAATGGAGGCCGTTGCGTGGCCCGCTATGCGGTGGAAAAGAATATCGCTCCCGCCAAAATGACTTTAGAAACCCTGGCAGGGATCATTGGTGCGGAGGTGAATGGAGCGATGGTGAAGGTTAAACTCACTGCGCCGGAAAATTTACAGCAGAATATTGCCCTTACCCTGAATGGAACTGAATATCAGGTGGACAGTCTCAACACGGGCGTGCCGCACGCTATTATTTATTCTGATAATGTCGAGAACGTGAATGTGAAGGAGACGGGTCACGGCATTCGTTTCCACGATTCATTTGCTCCGGCCGGAACCAATGTCGACTTTGTCGAGAAGGTTGGTGACCAGGCACTTAAGATTCGTACCTACGAACGTGGAGTGGAGGACGAAACCCTGGCTTGTGGGACGGGAGTGGTGGCCTCGGCCCTGTTATCTTATTATAAAAATATGGTTCAGCCTCCTGTTGAAGTGGAAACCCGGGGCGGGGATATTTTGAAAGTGGATTTTGAAGCAGACAATGGTGACGCTGGCAAAAGTTCGGCGGTTTATCTGGAAGGACCCACTCGCATAGCTTTTGAAGGCACGCTTGCGGAATATTAATCAAACTAGCAGGTTCTCATGTTCGAAGGTTCGTTTGTTGCCATAGTGACTCCGTTTAAAAACGGAAAAATAGATGCCTCGGCCTTGCGCGGGTTGATCGAGTTTCATATAGAAAATGGAACTAACGGTATCGTGCCCTGTGGCACCACTGGGGAGTCGGCCACCTTAAACCATGCCGAGCATACAGAGGTGGTCCAGATCACGGTTGATACCTGTAAAGGACGGATTCCTGTTCTGGCGGGTACGGGGTCCAACTCCACGGAGGAGGCGGTGGCGTTGACCCAGAGCGTCCAGAAAATTGGCGTAGATGGAGCATTGTTGATCACGCCCTATTACAACAAGCCGACCCAGGAGGGTTTGTTTCAGCATTTTTCTGCTGTGGCAAAGGAGACCGATCTGCCGATTGTTCTTTATAATGTTCCCAGCCGCACCGCCATCAATATGGTGCCCGACACTGTTGCGCGTTTGAGCAGCATCAAGAATATTATCGGCATTAAAGAGGCTTCCGGTTCTCTAGTGCAGGTCAGTGAGATTATTGATTCCTGTGGGCCGGATTTTGAAGTGATTTCAGGTGAAGACGCGCTGACGTGGCCGATCCTCGCCATTGGCGGCAAAGGGGTGATCTCGGTAACGGCTAACCTGGTTCCCGGCAAGTTTGCCAAACTGGTCCAGGCGGCCCGATCAGGGGATATGGAAACGGCAAAAACTCTGCACTATGAACTGTTGAAGTTGAACGACATCATGTTTATTGAGACTAATCCCATTCCTGTTAAAGCCGCCTTGGTGCTCATGGGCCGGATCGAAAATGAGTTTCGTCTGCCGTTGTGTGTGCCTACAGAAGAACATCTGTCGCAATTGAAGACCGTACTTACCGCCTACGCACTGGTGTAGTCTCATACCATGGGATTTTAATAAGCGTTCAATGAAGAAATAATGAAGGGAAAAGTTTTGACGAGGATTCTTGTAATAGGCATTGCCGGGCGTATGGGAAAGACCATTGCCGGATGCATTGAAGACATTGAGGGTGTGGAACTAGGCGGAGGAACAGAGCGCGCAGGTAGCGAGGTTATCGGTAAGGATATTGGTGAAGTAGCAGGGATCGGAAACAAGGGAGTCGTAGTGATGGATGACCTTGGAAAGGCTTTTGAAACCTGTGATGTGGCAATTGATTTTACCACTCCAGCTTCAAGTATTTTCACCCTTAAAGCTGCTGCGGATAAAGGGAGGTCTGTGGTGGTGGGCACGACCGGGTTTTCTCCAGAGCAATGCGGAGAGATTGAGCAGATTGGAAAAAAAATTCCCTGTGTCGTGGCTCCCAATATGAGCATCGGCGTTAACGTTTTGTTCAAGCTGGTTGCAGACGCGGCACGGGTGTTGGGTGACGCATATGATGTAGAAATTGTTGAGGCGCATCATAAGTTTAAAAAGGATGCGCCCAGCGGCACCGCTGTACGTATTTCAGAAATTGTTGCCGATTCGTTGGGAAGAAACCTCGAAGAGGTTGGCGTTTATGGAAGAAAAGGCATTGCCGTGCGCACCCCAAAAGAAATTGGTATTCACACGTTGCGGGCGGGAGACATCATCGGTGAGCATCGGGTTTTATTCGGCGGCATGGGAGAAAATTTTGAAGTGTTCCATCGTGCCCAGAGCCGGGAGACTTTTGCCCATGGTTCCATTCGTGCCGCTCAATGGATTTTAGGCCAGCCCAACGGTGTCTACGATATGCAGGATGTTTTGGGTTTGCGCTGATTAGAGGAAGGGTATGAGTTCATCACCTTTAAAATTTGATCGCAGAAATTTCCTGAAAACATTTTCCCTGACTACTTTGTCGGCGTTGATGCCGAAAAAATCCGGCTGGGCAGACGATTTTCGTAACGATAAAAACATTCCCAAGCAATACGTCCAGAACCGGGATACTCCTGGTTTCCATATTCGCAGTGCTAATCCGTTTCTCGGTGTGGAGATGCAAAACTGGGGGCTGGCGATAGGGGGGATGGTTAAAAAACCCATCGGTCTTGCTTATGAGGATTTGTTTGGATTAAAAATGCATTCCCAGGTTTCGCGGCTCAAGTGTGTTGAATGCTGGTCCGCCAAAGCCAGGTGGGAGGGATTCCGCTTTGAAGAGCTGTTGAAACAGGTTCAGCCCGATCCGTCCGCGAAGTTTGTTTATATCCAGTCTGCCGATTCCTATTACGAAAGTTTTGCGCTGGAAGAATTGCTCCGGCCCCGTGTCCTCTTTGTCCTGCGTATGGATGGCCAACCGTTGAGCCGTGATCATGGGTTTCCCCTGAGGTTGATCATGCCTTTCAAGTATGGCTACAAAAATATCAAATACATCACTAGTATTAAATTTCTTGATTCGCGCAAGCGCAATTACTGGTCGATGAAGGGTCCTTATTCTGTGGATGGCACCATCCAGCCGGGTGTTGACCATCCCCTGGACCTGGACAAGAAACCCCTGCCGATCAACGGCGGCGAAGTGTTCCATTTTTTTGATGAACGTCCGGGCAACCACTAGGCGTGGGGCCAGATGGCACTAGGCTGCGGGTCAATGATAGACATGTCAAGTTTGAGTCTAAGTAGGGTGATTAATGGCGATCCAGAATTTTAATATCCCTATCGTGATGATCCGCTTTTTTCTTCTTTTAATTTTCCTGATTTCCTGCGATTCCCACAGTGTTAAGCAGATACCTGTAAAGGTTCCGGCGGGGATCGTTGTCCCTGAAGAGATGGTTTATATTCCGGCTGGAGAATTCATCATGGGGGATGCGGATGAATCAGGAACCCAGGGAGGGAAACCGGTACAGTCTGGAGCTTATTTTATTGACCGGTATGAGGTGAGCCACGAAGCCTACAAAAAATTCTTACCGCAACATTCATTCAATCCTAAAAGGGCGCGTTGGCCAGCGGTGTTTGTGACCTATGCCGAGGCGGAGGCTTTTTGCCAGGCTGAGGGTAAGCGTTTGCCTAGCGAAATTGAATGGGAGAAAGCGGCACGGGGTACGGATGGGCGCAAGTGGCCCTGGAAAATTTTTATCGATCACCCCAACAACGGATTCTCAGGATTTATGCCGGAACCGGTGGACAAAAGGTCAGACTGGATCAGCCCTTATGGCATTTATGGTATGGGTCATAATGTCTGGGAGTGGGTGACGGATGATTACATGCTTGCGGGGCAAGTGGAAAAATTCAAAGTCGTTCGTGGCGGTTTATTGCAGACCCACCTCACGATTAAGTTTTCGCCTTCATGGTTCCGCAACTGGATGGGCCCTGAAGAGAAGTTGAACTTTATCGGCTTTCGCTGTGCCAAAGATATTTGAAAAGGAATAAATCAGAAATAAAAGGGTCTTACTTATCCAGAAGCCTGAGAGGGCTTGTTTGCAGTAAAGGAACAGACCTTTTGTAACCCCTTTTTGGGGCCATGAAGTTAAAGGAAGAGGGCATCACAGCTACGGGGCTTGCCCCGCTTATTGGAACCAGTGTAAAACAGCCTCCTCTAATTTGCTGAACCATATCTGAACTTCTATGGGGATAAGGCTATTGATATAAGTCATGTAGCCCGTTGCCAGAACGATGCCTAGTGCGATCAGCAGAATGCCACTGAACAGGTTGGTGGTATGGAGAAAAAAAGTTTTTCCTCCTATCGTGAGGTCCCAGCCTTTGCCGCGAAGCAGGGTCCAGAACAAACCGTCTTTGGGCAGATTGCCGCACACTGTGGCAACGGTGATGAGGGGAAGCCCCAGCCCCACAGCGTAAAAGAAGAGCAGGATCATTCCCTGCGAAACGGTTTTTTCCGAAGCCGCGAGCATGAGAATGCTGGACAGGATGGGCCCAACACAGGGGGTCCAACCTAATGCGAAGGTTGCGCCAAACAAAAAATATCCAATGAACGTGGAAGCGGGTTTGCCTTGAAAGGTGGCTCCAGAAAAACCTTTTCCGAAAAGGGTCATGACACCGAAAATTCCCACGATGCCTCCTCCGACCTGGGTGATCTGGAACATATAATCTCTGAGAACTTGGCCCAAAGCGCTGGCGGAAGCTCCCATCGCCACAAACAAGGATGCCAGACCCAAAAAGAAAGCCAGAGACATGAGGCCCATGCGGGTCCGGTCGGATTGAGCAGTCACCGCGAAATAAGCGGGAAGAATGGGCAGTGTGCAGGGGGATAAGAAACTGAATATTCCTGCAATAAAGGCCAGAAAGGTCAGTGCGACGATTCCGGAATCGGGCAGATCGGGTTTGGGTTGAAAAGGATTTATAGGCGCAGATTCTGAAACGGCTAGTTTCTCAAGTGAAGAAGAAATCGAGGGCGCGGGATTTGTGAAAGACGCGCCTTTTTTTGTTTTTGCGAAAGCAGAGATTGCCGCTTTCATCGCTGTGGGCTGGGTCGCGCTGGCGCATCGAAACCCTACATCTGGAGCGGGTTCGTCAGCACCCGCATATTGCCGGTAACCGCTACGGGCGAACATTTTGATGGCTTGGTTGTAGAGAGCACCAGGGAAATGCCCAATATCACTGGCGGAATGGCCACGCAGGATTTTTAAGTCCGCCTGATAATATTCGCTTTTATATGTGCTTCCTTTGTAAGGCTGGTAATCGTCATCTACCCATTCCCACACATTTCCGATCAGATCATGAACACCTTCAGGGCTGACACTTTTTGGAAAAGAACCGACGACAACTGGTTGGTTTTTACTTCCGGGCCGATCCGAAAGGTTGGCCCATCTTGCTTGAAATATGCTGCCCCAAGGATATTCCAAGCCTTCTTTACCTCTTGCGGCTCGCTCCCAAAATTTTTCGGTGGGCAATTTCTTTTTTGCCCATTGGCAGAAGTTTGCCGCGTCATACCAGGTGACATGCGTTACCGGCTCGTTATCTTTACCTTCCGGAAAATTTACGCCTTGCCAGTTTGCAGGAGGAGCGGCTCCCAGATCATCGATATATTTTTTATAGCGTCTGTAGGTGACTTCATAACGGTCAATATAGAATTCTTTGAGAAAAATCTTCTGTTGCGGAGTTTCGTCGGCATACCATGGTTTTGGGATACCCAGAGAAAGTGCCTCGGCGGCCTTGTCTTTTTTATTGGTGCCGAATAAAAAAGGGCCGGGCGGAATATAAACCATATCTCCTTCAAGGGAATGATCGTGCTCTGGCTCGGCCCACCCTTCATGAGGGCATAATAAAAGGAGGGTGAATAGGGTAATTACTTTTGCTAACGCGGATAAGGAATCTCTCATGGGCAATGGGCTCAGTTTGCTAAAAGGTTTTCAAAGTACAGGATGTTGTCGGGGCTGGCCCAGTCTTCCGCCCCTCTTAGCTCACCGATGATATTGCCTTCAGGGTCAATCATAAAAGTGGTGGGCAGGCTGACCACTCCAAATTTGTTGCTGGCCTGCAATTGCTGGTCGAGCAGAATGGGGAAGGAAAGATTGTGGGCTTTGGCAAAAGGTTCTACAATCTTTGCTCCGAACATATCGTTGGAGATGGAAAGCAGGGAAAAGTTCTTCGATTTAAAACGCTGGTACAGGGTTTCCAGTGAGGGCATTTCTATTTTGCAGGGACCGCACCAAGTGGCCCAGAAATTAACCAGAACGTATTTTCCCTTTTGATTGCTAAGACTGACTTCTTCTCCGCTAAGAGATTTGAGGGTGAAGTCTGGTGCTGGTATGGTTTCCCCGCGTTCTGCCAAGGCAAACGTCGAAGAAAGCAACAGCACAACACAGGCAGATGTCAGATGGTAAAATAATGCGGATTTTTTCTGGAAAATCATAAAGGCTCTGTCCTGGATGGGCAAAATCGGGGATTAAGGTGCCAGGAAAAAATATACCCCAATGTTCCGTCAAGGGGCCTTGGGTCAAACTGGAAGAGGAATACTTATTCTACTGATTCAACGCAACGTACCATCGGGATAGCTTTTTTTAAGGCTTTTTCAATGCCCATCTTCAGGGTCATGGTGGAGCTGGAGCAGGAAACGCAAGACCCCACGAGCCGGAGTTTTACAACTCCGTCGTTAATCTCCACTAGCTCGACGTTACCGCCATCCTTAATGAGCATGGGTCGCACACTCTCCAGAACTTCTTCGACTTCTTCTCTCATGATATCCCTTGCTCTTAAGATTTTCCCTCTTGTACCCCGCGCTGACTAAGGAAAAATATAACACAGGAGCAACTGAGCAAGGGCTTATCAAGCCGAGATAACCCTTTACTTGTCAGCAAGAGTTTTTGCCCATTGCCACGCCCACCGGCCACATGTTGTCGGCCCCACGCCGACCCACTTCCGTGGGAAGGAGTTGCAATATTTCTTTTAGCCGAGATAACCTGTTGCTAGCCAAAAAAGTTATCGCTACTTGTCACCGGCCACTTGGTCGGTCAGCCGCCGTTTACGAGTACTTCTTTTTTTTCAAGAAGCTGTTCTGCTGTTTCTACATGCTCAGGGTCTTTAGGGATGCAGTCGACAGGACAGACTTCCACGCATTGTGGGTCTTCATACCACCCCACACATTCCGTGCAACGTTCCCATTCAATTACAAAAATGTCATCCCCTTCTGAAATCGCTTCGTTCGGACATTCAGGTTCACAGACGCCACAGTTTACGCAATCTTCGTTGATGAGTAGAGCCATAGAGGATTCTCTCCCTGAAAAATATGTTGTGATAACGAACCCCGGATTTAATCCGGCGCTCGCTCAAAATTTTTTGTTTCCGGATCCCAGCTGAACAGAGCCTGCTTCCGGATTTTTTTATCATAAACGGAAACCACCAGATAGCTGGCCTCCGGATAATTCGGCTCCCCGTCAAATAATGCCATTCTCGAGTCCTCTTCCGAGAAATAGGCATCATGCTCGGGATGAGAATGATAGAAAATTTTGATCGGAAGTTGTTTTAACTCGACTTCCTTTAAAATTTTCATCAGCTCCTTAGGATCAACATTATACGCCGTGCGGGCATCCCGAACAAATGTTTCGGGGTCCTTTTCATGGAGCTTGTTTTGAATGTTGGTGCAACGGAAAAGGACGTCCTGATCATTTTGACCAATTTTTCCAATCACGATTCCGCAACATTCAAATGGATATTCCTCAACTGCATGACGATGAATCTCGTCCAACTGTTCTTTCGCAAGTGGGGACATACTGTATTTTGTGCTGTTTGGGATTTGTTGTCAAATAGTTTTGGGCTATTTCAGGGATGGGTTTTGATGACCAGATCGTCATTGACGGCGATTTGGCAAGCCATGCGGAAGTCTGCGGGCTTTTTGGCCAGTTTTTCCGTTTCGGTTTCATTGCGGGGTTCCACGTTTCCTGCAATAACCTGGACGGTACAGGTGGTACAAAGTCCTCGTCCCCGACAGTTCAGAACTTTGTAAATATGGCCATAAACACTGAATTTATTGCGGATTGCCGCTTGCCGAAGGTTTTCTCCGGACTCGACCTGAATGGTACGATTTTCTCTCTCAAAATGTACTTTATACATGGCTGATGTCCGTGAAATTTAAGGTTTCCAGTGCCAAAGGGAGACATGTCGAACTTGAATCAGGGGTATTGCCCGTCTTGAACACGTTCGCCCTCTGCGTAGGAGTGGATCATACCGGACTCAACACCTCATCCGCAATTATTTTCTCTTCCAACTCGGCGCGAGGCCCAGCACTGCATTGCCCAAAAGGCGGGCGGAACACTCAAGCGCAATACTGCAATGACTTTCCCCTAACAGGCGATCCCTTGATTGGCGGAGGCACTTCGCTAGGAGCAGGCTTCGATTTGAACGAAACTGTGTAATTGGCCTTTGCCCCAATAGCCGTAAAAGGCACTTCCGACTGTGGTGCAGGAGGTGGTCATGTGGACAAACTGTTTTTGTCCGTTGTCCGCTTTTAATACTCCGACTTGGGAAAACGGAGGGATGCAACCGCCGCAATTGGCGCATTGTGTGGAATAGCGTTCGCACAACTTGTGCAGGCAGGGCTGGCAAATCACAGGATCGAACAGATAAATTTCTTCCCCTTTATATTCAATCAGGGTGGGCACTGCGCTCACTGGGGTTTTACATTCCTGGCAAACCGGGTTCATAACAGTCCAAAAAGAGTGTTGAGAGGATTTCACCTCAGCCTGATTAGTTGATACAGACTTTTTTCATATTTGGAAAATCATCGAGAATCGCTCCGGCTCCCTTGACAATGCTGAGGAGGGGGTCTTCGGGAATAAAGACCTTCAAGGTGGTTTTTTCTTCGATCATCTTATCCAGTCCGCAGATGAGGGCACCGCCTCCGGTAAGATATATGCCATTGGAATGAATGTCGGAGGAAAGTTCCGGAGGAATTTTTTCCAAGGCGCGCATGATGACCGTGACGATGGTGGTCAGCGGTTCTTTGATTGCTTCGCAAATTTCATCATCGCCGATGGTGATGGACATGGGAACGCCGGTTTTAACATTCAATCCTCTGACTTCGGTTGTCATGGTTTTAGGTTGCGGCAACGCATTACCGATTTCCTTTTTGGTACGCTCACCTTCGAACACGCCGATACTGAGATGGTGCTGAAGCCGCATATAGCGGACGATAGACTCGTCGATTTCGTCTCCGGCGACGCGTACAGATTCGCCATAGGCGATGGCGGACAGGGATATGACTGCGACATCAGTGGTACCGCCGCCGATATCGATAACCATGTTTCCTTCAGGCCGGTGTACGGGAATGCCAACGCCGATTGCGGCGGCCATGGGTTCTTCCACGAGATGCACTTCCCGGATTCCCGCCATGAGGGAAGCATCGATCACCGCTTTCTTTTCCACTTGGGTGATGCAGGTCGGTACGCCGACAACTATACGGGGTTTAAAGAACCGATGTTGGCTCAGAACTTTTTTAATAAAATACTGAATCATCCGGTTGGTCACATCAAAGTCGGCGATGACACCGTCTTTCATAGGCCGGATGGTGTTGACCATGGAATGGGTGCGGCCATACATTTTTTTTGCTTCTATTCCAACCGCTTCCACCGAGTTGTCATCCACGTTTATTGCAACTACGGAGGGTTCGTTCAGTACGATCCCTTTTTCGCTAATGTAAATCAGGGTGTTTGCCGTCCCCAGATCCATAGCCAGATCGGTGGAGAACAAGCTGAAAATGCGATTAAATAGTTTTGTTGTCATGCCACCGCTTTCGTTTTCTGGGTTAGCCGGTTACGCGAAAGGTTGGTGAGGCTGAATAGTTCTTTCCCCTCTTCACGGTCTTTGGTGTCTGCGCAGAACAGGGCGGAAGCAGCAGCGGAAACGACCAATGCCAGTTTGTCCAGATCGGCGTGGCTCACTCCTTCGGGTTCTGCCGAACCGGCCAGAAGGACTCCGTAAAGTATACCGTTAAGTTGAATGGGGAGGACGGCCACGCATTGCAAGTCTTCGGATTTTTCGTCCTCCGAAAATAATATTGTTTTCCGGCCTTCATGAGTCCGCAACAGAAGGGGTGATTTATTTTTAGCGCAGGACCCCACCAGCCCTTTGCCAAGGTGCACTTGGATTTCTGAGAGGTCATGAGCAAATCCTCTGTGACCGATGATTCGTCCTTCCATCTGATTTTCTTCAAACCAGGTTACGGCGATAGCAGGGCAGGGAATCAAGGATCTAGGAATCTGCGTCAACCGGTCCGCAACGGATGATCGATCCGGGGACTCAGCGAGAAACCGGCAGTAGGAATTGATCTTCTGTAAAAACGGTTGGGAGGCTAACGAAGTCTCCGGGGTTTTCGGTTGCAGGTGCCAGGCAATCTGCTGGGCAAATTCAGCCAGTATTTTTTGCAGTTTGATGGGAAACTGATATCGCTCCTTGGTGTCAATGGCCAGCACTGCTACTTGGCCCCCATAAATTACCGGAAGGGCCATGAAACTTTTTAGGTCCTCGTTTTTTTTATAGATGCCGAGCAAGCGAATGTTCTGGTTAAAATTTTCGATCAATTGTGGTTTGCGTGTTTGCGCAGCCAGGCCAATAGGGCCTTTGCCAACGGCGATTTTTGCCCTCTGGTCGAGATTATAGCTAAGGGTAAAATGTTCGCGCAGGGTGAGATTTTTTTCATCCGGCTCCATGGTGAACAAGGCAGAAGTATAGGCATCGGCAACGTTTCCGACCAGCTTAATGAGGTGCCCCAAAATAATGTTGGATGGAGTCATAGTTTTTTTCATTAAAGGCTATAGGCCTCTTTTTCTCAGCATGTCCTTATAATCTTTAACCACACTTTTGGTGACTACCATGGCGGCCACTTCATATTCAGGAATGGTGCCGGGTTTAATCTCATTGACCCGCATGGCCTGGCAGTCGATGATTTTTTCTCTCCGGTCGAGGGCACTCTAAAAGAGACTCGTAAAATATCTCCATCGATGACGGTTCCCTTTACAGAAAAACCAAACCGTTGATCGACATTTCCTGAATAGTGATTTTGTGAAGCTTGTAAAAAAACTCTTTCTCCCGTTCGATTTTCAGCTACCCGACAATTTTGACCTTTGCTCTTTTGCCCTTTCTTTTTCCAGGACCTGCGTCATATTTTGACCGGATCAACTCATCGAGGTTTTCTCTAATCTTTAAGAAGGTCTTCAGCCGGAAGGCTCTCGAGAGAAGCTATGATTTTTTCTATCATGGTGCAGCAATCGGGGGTGACTCAGGTGAACCAGAAACGTTTGAGAAGAGCCTGAAAATCCTGTTTTCGGCCTCTGAAAATCATCTTATAGTGAGGGGAGATGACTGTCAATCATTTTAAAATCAATTTGTTCAATATTTTACGGGAGATTTGCCGAAATAATGAAAGCGCTTGACAGGGATGATGCTCGTTTATATACTCCTCTCCTCTTATGAAGATAAGAAATCGTTCTGGATATTGCAGTGAGGGCAGAGAACCTCTGCGGGTAATAAGCCATGTTTTTTTATTCCTCTTAGGCACGAGGGTTAGGCACGAGGGCTAAGGAGGAGTATCACGTCTGGCTAGCAAAAGTTACTTTGGTTTAACGAGCCTATGCCCGTTGTACCCCTTCGAGGCATGAAGGCAAAGGTTAAAAATATTAGAAGTGGGCGGGTAGCTCAGCTGGGAGAGCACCGGCCTTACAAGCCGGGGGTCACAGGTTCGAGCCCTGTTCCGCCTACCATTCGCAAAACGATTGCGGGGTCGTAGTTCAGTTGGTTAGAACGCCGGCCTGTCACGCCGGAGGTCGCGAGTTCGAGTCTCGTCGACCCCGCCATTTATAGCAAGGGTTTGAGGCGCATTGCGTTTCAGGCCCTTTGTTGTTTGTCCTTCCAGTCCCATAATAGTCCCACTATTTGCGTGAATTACGGTCTTAAATAATGATGAATGGGCCATTCACCCATCCTAACCTCACAGGGCTAAGCAGTAGAATCACAACAGTAATTTAGGCTTTCCCGCAAAACCAATATAATATAAGTGCATTCTTTATGTAATTGCCCACTAATAAAGGAAGAATTTAATATGCCAGGTGACCTTCAAAAAATTTCCAGCACACTTTGGGGTGTGGCTGATCAGCTACGGGCCAATTCTAATCTAAAATCATCTGAGTACTCTGTTCCTGTTCTTGGTCTCATTTTCTTAAAGTTTGCGACCATTCGGTTTGAAAAGGCAAAAGCAGAGATGGAGAGCAGGGCCTCTGGTCGCAGAACTATCGGTAGTGCGGCGTACCGTGCCAAAGGGATATTATTTCTTCCAGATAAGGCAAAGTTCTCGGAGTTGCTAAAACTTCCCGAAGGAGCCGATATTGGTCGGGCTATTAACGAAGGGATGGTTGCCGTTGAGGCTGAGAACCCTGAACTAAAAGACATACTCCCAAAAAGCTATAACCGGTTTGAAAACCGGATCCTGGTGGAACTCCTGAAAACCTTTAATTCCATCCCAATGGACATCGAAGGAGATGCTTTCGGAAAGATATACGAATACTTCCTCGGCAAGTTTGCGATGAGCGAGGGACAGAAGAGGGGAGAGTTCTTCACTCCTACCTCTATTGTTAAGCTCATCGTCGAAATCATCGAACCCTACCATGGACGTATTTACGATCCCGCCTGTGGATCAGGCGGTATGTTTGTGCAGAGTGCCGCATTTGTTGAGAGCCACAAGAAGAAAGCAAGTAAGGAAATCTCAGTGTATGGACAGGAGAAGGTGGATGAGACAGTACGTCTTTGCAAAATGAACCTAGCAGTCCATGGTCTCGAAGGAGATATTCGTCAGGCCATTTCATATTATGAAGACTCCCACAAAAGCCCCGGCAGATTTGATTTTGTGATGGCCAATCCGCCCTTTAACGTAAACAAGGTGGATAAAGACCGTATCAAGGACGACACATCCCATTACCCATTTGGGATGCCCAGATCAGATAATGCCAACTATCTCTGGATACAGCTTTTCTATAGTTCATTGAGCGATAAAGGTCGTGCTGGATTTGTCATGGCAAACTCTGCCAGTGATGCCCAGGGATCAGAGATGGAGATACGTAAGAAGATGATTGAGGATCACGCCGTGGATGTGATGGTCTCCATTTCATCTAATTTTTTCTATACCGTGACCTTGCCCGTGACACTCTGGTTCCTTGACCGTGGCAAATCCAAATCAAAACGAAAGGATAAAATCCTCTTTATAGATGCGCGGCATATCTTCACACAAATTGATACGGCACATAGGAACTTCCTACCAGAGCAGAGTGAGTTTCTTGCGAACATCGTTCGGTTGTACCGAGACGAAGAACCAGAAACAGGTAATGGCAGTGAAAAACTACTCAAGGAAAACTTCTCCAAAGGGAAATATGTTGATGTTCTTGGTCTCTGCAAAGTAGCTACCCTTGATGAAATTGAAGGTCATGGGTGGAGTTTGAACCCTGGAAGGTATGTTGAGGTGGCGAAGGTAGAAGAAGGTGCTTTTGATTTTAAAGAACGGTTGGAAGGGTTGAATGAAGAGTTGGAAGTTCTAAATTCAGAAGGGCGGGAGTTGGAAGAGAAAATTGCTGACAACTTGAATCAATTAATATCTTAAAAATCACCTTATGGTTTCTTTGAGCTATCCAATAGACAAATTTAAAAACCTGGTTTCGTTCAAAACTGGAAAGTTGAACTCTAATGCCGCAAAGGTAAATGGAGTCTATCCGTTTTTTACCTGTTCACAGGAAACTTTTAAGACAGACACCTATTCGTTTGACACGGAATGTGTTTTGTTGGGTGGAAATAATGCGGATGGGGTTTACCCGTTGAAATATTTTTCAGGAAAGGTTGATGCATATCAAAGGACTTATATAATTCGTTCTCTTAACGAAGAGAAACTTATAAATCGTTATTTATTTTATGCGCTTAGAACTAAATTAGAAATACTAAAAAGTATTTCAACCGGAGCCACAACAAAGTTTTTAACTTTAACAATTTTAAATGAAATTGAGATAAATATTCCTCCCCTCTCCACCCAACAAAAAATCGCTTCCATCCTCTCCGCTTACGACGACCTGATTGAAAACAACACACGCCGCATTAGCATCCTGGAAGAAATGGCCCAGATGATTTATCGGGAATGGTTCGTCAAGTTCCGCTTTCCTGGTCATGAGAAGGTGAAGATGGTTGATTCTGCTTTAGGAAAAATCCCTGAGGGGTGGGAGGTTAAAGTATTGGGTGATATTGCAGAGCAAATTAAAAGAACCTTGAAACCTTACGAAATTGATGACGATTCTCCTTATATAGGACTCGAACATCTTCCCCGCAAGTCAATAGCTCTATCAGATTGGGGTAGAGCGTCGGAAATCTCAAGTAATAAATTTGGGTTTAAAGCGGGTGAGATTTTATTTGGGAAAATACGACCATATTTCCATAAAGTTGGAGTTGCTCCAATCGATGGTGTTTGTTCAACAGACGCAATTGTAATTAACAGTAAAGAGGAAAAGTTTTTTCCATTTATTTTATGTTGTGTATCAAGTGAAGAATTTGTAAGGCAAGCAACACAAACATCTAATGGAGTGAAAATGCCAAGGGCAAACTGGGAACTTCTATTGGAATACCCTGTTTTTATCCCAGAAAAGGATTTGTTTGATTCTTTTTCAGCAATAGTTAGAAACATAGTGAGTAATATTATGAGTATTCTTTTAAAGAATAGAAATCTCCGCCAAACTCGTTACCTTCTCCTTCCTAAACTCATCTCCGGAAAACTGGATGTTGCTGATCTTGATATAGAGATTCCTGAAACAGAAGAACCTGAACTCCAGGCATCTGCCGGGGGAATGAAATAAATGGCGGCCTCATCCACTGGAGGACACGGTGAAGATGCTCTTGTGGAACAACCGACCATCAAACTATTCTCTGAGCTTGGGTGGGAAACTTATAATGGATACTCTGAGTTTGATTCCGGCTCCAGCCCGTTAGGAAGAGAAACCCCAGATGAAGTCGTTCTTATATCCCGGCTCCGGCCAGCCCTTGAAAAGCTGAATCCATCCCTCCCACAGGATGCGATTGATGGAGCCATAGAAGAACTTACTCGTGACCGATCCCGATTAAGCCCCGAGAAAGCTAACAAGCAGGTCTACCAACTTACCAAAGACGGCATCAAGGTGACATTCACCGACCCAAAGGACGGCCAGGTAACCGAGACCGTCCGTGCCATTGACTGGGAGAATCCTGGCAACAATGATTTCCTGCTCGTTTCCCAGTTCTGGGTGATGGGGGATAGGTGTAAACATAGAGCCGACCTGGTGGGATTCGTGAATGGCCTCCCTATGGTCTTCATTGAACTCAAAGCATCGCATAAGGCCATCAAGAACGCCTACGATAAAAACCTGACTGATTACAAGAACACTATCCCGCACCTGTTCTGGTACAACGCCCTCATTGTTCTCTCTAATGAAAGTCAAGGCCGCATTGGGAGCCATACTGCCGAATGGGGCCACTTCGTAGACTGGAAGAAGATTGATGATGAAAAGGAGGATGAAGTCATTTCTCTGGAGACCATGATTCGAGGGACGTGTGAGAAAACACGGTTACTGGATATTGCCGAGAACTTCATCCTTTTCTCAGAAGTGCAAGGTGGTTTGGCGAAAATATTGGCGAAGAATCATCAATACCTTGGGGTCAACAACGCGGTAGAGGCGTTTAAGAAAGCAAAAGATAATAAGGGAAGGCTGGGAGTCTTCTGGCATACCCAGGGGAGCGGCAAAAGTTATTCAATGGTCTTCTTTGCCCAGAAGGTGCTGAGGAAGATACCAGGCAACTACACATTTGTCGTGGTCACCGATCGAAAAGAACTGGACGGCCAGATTTATAAGAATTTTTCCAGGACAGGAGCCACCACCGAAGACCAGATACAGGCTGAGAGCAGTGACGATTTGAAGCGGCTTCTCAAGGGAGATCACCGATACATATTTACACTTATTCAAAAGTTCAGAGTTGATAAAGGGCAGGAATACCCCAAGCTCTCCGACCGTTCCGACATTATTGTGATGGCCGATGAAGCTCATCGTTCCCAATACGACGTATTTGCCATGAATATGAGGAAGGCTTTGCCTAACGCCTCATTCATTGGTTTTACCGCAACCCCCCTTATTGCAGGAGAAGAGAAAACACGAGAAGTGTTTGGCGACTACGTCAGTACCTACAACTTTAAACAATCAGTGGATGATGGAGCAACCGTTCCTCTCTACTACGAAAACCGGATACCTGAACTCCAATTAGTAAATGAAGAACTTAACAAAGATTTGTACGAGAAGATTGAAGAAGCAGACTTGGATGAGGACCAGGAGGTCAAACTAGGCAAAGAGTTTGAGCGAGAATACCATCTGATCACCAGGATAGAGCGCATAGAGAAAATCACAGAAGATATTGTCTCCCATTTCATGGGCCGTGGGAACATGGGCAAGGCAATGGTTGTTGCCATTGACAAGGTTACAGTTGTCAGAATGTACGATGGAGTCAAAAAGCAGTGGGGGAAATATCTTGATAAATTGAAAGCTCAATTGAAATCAGTAAAAGATGAAGAGCGTAAAGCGTTAGAACAGAAAATCGAGTGTATGGAAAAAACCGATATGGCGGTAGTGGTATCGCAAGGTCAAAACGAAGTCAAAGACTTCAAAGAGAAGGGACTCGATATAGCGACCCACCGTCAGCGGATGCTCAAAGAGGATATGGACGAAAAATTCAAAGATTCAGATGACCCATTCCGTTTGGTATTTCTATGTGCCATGTGGATGACCGGATTTGATGTCCCCTCCTGTTCCACCATCTATCTGGATAGGCCTATGAAGAACCACACCCTGATGCAGACCATCGCCAGGGTTAACCGGGTCCACCCGGGTAAGGTTAATGGTCTGATCGTGGACTACATTGGCGTATTCAAGGACACACAGAAAGCCCTAGCAATTTATGGAACACCGTCGGAAGGCGGTGGAGGAGACCAGCCTGTTCAGGACAAGCAGGAATTAGTGGAATTACTGAGGGAATCTCTCGGTCAGGCAGAACAATTCTGTAAGGATAAAGGGATAGATGTAGACAGCATTTTATCAGCCGAAGGGTTTGCCCTTATCAAGCTTCTGGATGATGCCGTTGAAGCAATTCTCACCAACGAAGATTCCAAGAAGAAGTTTCTGACTCAGTCGAGCGATGTCAATAAATTGTGCAAAGCAATACTTCCCGATCCTGCGGCCGGAGAGTTTTTGCCAAAGAGAACTCTGTTCGTCAAATTGGCGGATACGATAAAGTCTCTAACCAATCCTGACATTTCAGATGTGAAAAAGGGAATAGAGGATGTCCTGGATGCTTCAATAGCATCTGATGGTTATATTATTCGCGGCAAGGGAAAGGATGAGAACCGGATTGATCTTAGCAAGATAGATTTTGAGGCGCTAAAGAAATTTTTTAACCAGGGAAAAAAGAAGACTCTCACGGAAAAACTCAAAAATGAGGTTGAGAAGAAACTAAAGGGGATGATGCAGAAGAACAAAACCCGTGTTGATTTTTACGCGCAGTTTATGGAAATGATTGATGAGTATAATGCTGGGTCAAAAAATGTGGATGTGCTCTTCCATGAACTCATAGAATTTGCCAAAGATCTGAAGGAAGAAGAAAAGAGAGCCGTAAAGGAAAACCTCACAGAGGGGGAATTGGCGATATTTGATCTGCTGACAAAACCTGCTGTTGTATTAACGAAGAAAGAGGAGTTGCGGGTCAAGGGGGTAGCGAAGGAGCTTCTTGAGAAACTCAAGTCTGAATTATGTTTGGACTGGAGGAAGAAGCATCAGGCCAGGGAGTCCGTCAAGCTGTCCATTGAAGAGGTTTTAGATGGCTTACCAGAAGAGCCTTTCGGCCGGGACCTATACCAGCAGAAATGTAATGTAGTGTTTCTGCATGTGTATGAATCCTTATGATGGGCAGGGGCAGAGTTTGTACTGTTAATAATATCGAAAGAATGGTCGAAATAAATTATGGATAAATCCTTCGTAATTGGCAGAAATGCTGATTTAAAAGCACAGGATTCACTCTGCCAAACGTATGGTTGTCGACATTCCAATCCAATTATTTGCGCGAATATTGATATGGAAGGTACTTGCGCCTTTGTTTCTGCCGACAGAGTATGCAAAGCCCCCCAATGAATTCTTGCCCCGAGAGGTATCTCGAAGTATCTCGATTCCTCGATTTTTTGACTTATGTAAAGGTCTCGTTGGCATAGGGAGCCGGTTTGCTGGATGGTGCTTTCTTCTTCGTTACCTAGTTCATTGGCTTCAAACACACTGGCGTCATGAGCAAGAGACATGGGTACACTTATCCGTAGTGGCGATATAGGTAAAAATCCTTAAAACTTTAGCTCGAACATAAAAAATACTGCTTCGCTTTCTCATTGTGCCTTGTGGGTTGACATGCATTATGCTTAATGATATATAACGATAAATACGTTATATATTTGAGAACATAGCGAGGCGGGCGATGGCAATAAAAAGAGGGTTGGGTATGTGGATGGCACTATGGTTTCTGAGCCTGCCTCAAACGGGCTGGTCGGAAGGGACGGGGGAGTCGGAAAAGGTGCATGTCGCGGTCGCGTCCAATTTTTTAAACCCGCTCAAAGAAATTGCCCAACACTTCAAACAGGATACGGGAAACACGCTGATCCTGATTTCCGGGTCGACCGGCAAGTTGTACGCCCAGGCCCGGCATGGTGCTCCCTTTGATGTTCTGCTGGCTGCGGATGAAAATAGACCATCTCTGCTTGAGCGGGAGGGAGTGGGTGTAAAAGGTACCCGGTTCACTTATGCCGTCGGGGCCTTGGTGCTATGGAGTTTGGATCCGGATAAAGTGCGGGGAGAGGAATCTTTAACTCAAATGAACAAGGGCAAATTGGCGATTGCCAACCCGAAAACCGCTCCCTATGGCAGGGCGGCCAAGCAGACTCTTGAACGGTTGGGCCTCTGGCAAAAACTGCGACCGTTTTTGGTCCGGGGGGAAAATATTGCCCAGACCCTCCAGTTTGTCGCCACCGGAAATGCTGCGCTTGGGTTTATCGCTAAATCACAGGTTGAAGACCCACGCTTCAAGTTTAAAGGAAGTCAGTGGGAAATACCGGTTGATCAGCATGAGCCGATTTTACAGCAGGCAATTTTGTTAAAGCCTGGGCTTTCCAATTCTTCGGCGAAACAATTCTTAAAATTTCTAAAGGGGCAAGCATCAAAGAAAATTATTCAGTCATACGGTTATCGTTTTTTAGAGGAATGAAGAAATGGATTTTTCCCTGATTGATGCAGAACCCATTTTGCTCACTTTGCAATTAGCGGGAGTGACGGTGGTGATTCTTTTAGCTTTGGGCACTCCAATAGCGTGGTGGCTGGCGCAGACCCGATCCCGTTCCCGGGTGGTGGTGGAAGCAGTGGTGGCTTTGCCTCTGGTTCTGCCGCCTACGGTGTTGGGTTTTTATCTGTTGATCTTATTTGGACCGCATGGCTGGGTGGGCGGCCCGGTTCAGGCTTTAACGGGTTCGGCGCTGTCTTTCTCATTTGCCGGGCTGGTTGTCGCTTCCACCCTTTATTCCTTGCCGTTTGTGGTGCAACCGCTTCACAGTGCTTTCGAATCTATTGGAAAAGCTCCTATGGAAACCGCACAGTCTTTGGGCGCTTCTCGATGGGACGCTTTTTTTTCGGTCATCACTCCTCTGGCCCGGCGGGGTTACCTGACAGCCGTGGTATTGGGATTCGCCCACACCCTTGGAGAATTTGGCGTGGTGTTGATGGTGGGCGGCAATATTCCCGGCAAGACCAAAGTGATTTCGATAGAAATTTATGACCGGGTTGAAGTTCTTGAATACGCTCAGGCGCATATCCTTTCAGCCGGACTCCTCATATTTTCGTTTCTGGTTCTGGTGATGGTTTATTTCATCAACCGGAGACTTCCGGTGCAGGTGATATGACGATATTTCTAAAAATTGTTTTTGGCCATGAGTGGCCCTTGAAATAAGGGCCTGCAAGTGACCCTGGAGAGAATTACCGAATAAATAGAGATTCCCATGAAAAATTTATTAACAGCAAAATTTAAAATGGATTATGCAGGATTTAATCTGGATGTTGATCTGAACCTCCCGGCCAAGGGTGTTACCGTGGTGTTCGGTCCTTCAGGGTCCGGCAAAACCACCTTGTTGCGTTGCCTGTCCGGATTGGAAAGGGCTCCTTCAGGATATATGAAGTTGGCTGGACAGGTTTGGCAGGACGAAGAAACTTTCCTTCCCATTCAGGAGAGAAAGGTTGGCCTGGTGTTTCAGGAGTCGAGGTTGTTTCCCCACTTGAATATTCAGGAAAATCTGCTATATGGTTATCAACGCACCCAGCCTGCGGAGCGCAACCTCCATCTGGATGAAGTGGTGCAAGTGCTGAACCTTAATGCTTTGTTAAAACGCACTCCGGAAAAATTGTCGGGAGGGGAACGGCAAAGGGTATCGATTGGTCGTGCCCTGCTCATCAGCCCGAAACTATTGCTCATGGATGAACCTTTAGCTTCGCTGGATATGCAACTCAAAGCCGAGATCATCCCCTTTATAAAAAGAATAGAAGGTGAGTTTAAGACGCCTGTCATCTATGTCACGCATTCGATGAATGAAGTGCTCCAGCTTGTGGACACCATGGTGATTTTAAAATCAGGAAAAGTGGTGAACTTTGGGCCGGTGGAGAAGGTTTTCTCGGATGTCCGGTTGCGGGGAGCAGTGGAGGATGAGCATTTGGGAGCGGTGCTTGAAACATTGGTCGCGGAACACGATGAGGAATTCGGGCTCACCCGATTGGATTTTATGGGGCAGGCTCTCAATGTTCCCAGACAAAATATTCCCGTGGGGCAAAGCTTAAGGGTACACATCCATTCCAAAGACGTGAGCATTTCGACCGCACCACCAGCGGGAGCCACCAGTGTGCTGAATATTTTAAAAGCCAAGGTCGAAAAAATTGGAATTCTTGATTCTAAAGGATATTCGGTCGACATTGAGCTGGATGCGGGCCGACCGATTTTAGCAACGATCACGAGAAAATCTCTTGCCAATTTAAACCTCAAACCGAGGCAACCGGTCTTTGCCCACATCAAAGCCATCAAAATGGTTCATGAAAGCGACAATTTTAGAGAGCGAAATAAAACTAAAAATGAAAATGTCTAAAACTATTGCTGGCCAATTTTTTATTGCTCTGTTCGTTTTTTGGATCGCGTCAGGGTCATTTGCTTATGGCGCAGATTATGAACAAAGACTGCGGACTCTGGAAGAGAAGTATGAATCCAGGTTCGCAGTTTTGGATATTCTCGAAAGGTTTTCTTGGAAAGGCGATTTCCGTTTTCGATATCAATTTGATAAGAGGGATCAAACTGCCGGAAAAACACTGGACCGTAGTCGTTTGCGCATTCGTTTTCGTCTGGGTTCCACAATTCACCTGTACGAGAATCTGGATATAGGATTTCGCATGGTGACTGGGCCTGTTGGTAGTCAGACTTCCACCAACACAACATTGGATGGGGGGTTTGGAAATAAATCTCTGAATATTGACCGTGCTTTTTTCAAATGGAACCCAAAACCGTTTACTTTAGAGGGTGGCAAGTTTCCACCGCCTTTTATGAAATCGGAGTTGATCTGGGATGATGATGTCAATGTAGAAGGGGTTAGCGAGCAGTTTTCCTATAAAATCGGCAGCACTCATTTGAAACTTATATTGGGTCAGTTCATTGTTGACGAGATCAACCCCGGCGGTGACGATATCAAACTGTTTGCCTATCAGGGGGTTCTCCAGCAACAAACAGGTTTTGGTAAATTTGATGTTGCCCTGGCTTACTACGACTACGCAGATCATGAAGACCCAGGTTCTGCTCCAACCGGAACGATGTCTAACAACACGCTTTCGGAAGTCAAGGTGGTCAATCTCATGGGCCAGTGGTCTGAGTCTGTATATGGCAAGCCACTCAGGGTTTTTGGCGAATATGCGAAAAATACGGGGTCTCTGGCACCCGGTCAGCCCGATTTAGGCACGGCCTGGCAGGCTGGGTTTGCCTATGGGAAGTCAGGGCAAAAATTTGCCGATTGGGATTTGAGATTGATTTACCGTCTGGTCCAAACCGAAGCGGTGCTGGATGTTTTGGCGGATTCCGATTTTCACAGTGGATCGAACAATTCTCGCGGTTTCGAAGTGGGAGCAGGGTTAGGATTACGAAGAGGAATCAAACTGGCTCTTACTTATTTCAATACTCAGGAAGAAAGAGGTCTAAGGGACGAAAAGGAAACCTTAGAGTTGGATTTAATGTTTAAATTCTAGCAGCCCGCTAGTTTTAAACCCCTGATGGCGCGGAAGCCGCCATTTTGGCAGGTGCTGAGGTTGCGCTCAGAATGCGCGACCGGTTACAAAATAAGCCGTACGGGCTTACAGCAATCCTCGAGAGCATTTTCATTGTATTCCACAGACCCATACCAATAGGCTCCACCACCGGCAAATTGTTTCGACAGAGCCAAAAGCGCTACTTGTAAAAGCTCTACTTACAAAAGCTTTTCTTGTAAAAGCGCTACTTGTAAAAGCTCTTCTTGATTGTGATCCCAAGACATATTGTTTTCCTTGGCGTCATCATAAATCATTGTCACGGAGGGTTTTTAGCGGTTTATTGCGAATCACATCAAGACTGCTCAAAATTCCAGTGGCCACCGTGATCAAAACCGCGAACAAAAATGCCCAGACCATCGTGACAGGCTGGATGTGCCAGTCAGATTTGATTATATATTTCATCACGGCCCAGGAAAGCCCCTGCGCCAACCCGATACCGACCAGCGCTGAAATAACTCCCAGCGTGGCGTATTCGATTCCCAGAATGGAGGCGACAACCTTGCGCCGGGCTCCCAATATTTTCAGCACTGCAGATTCCCTCAGGCGTCGGAACCTGGTAGACGCAATGGAACCGGACAGGATAAAAAGTCCTGCGGCGATGGCAAACCCCGACATGAAATCGACAAGGGTGGTCAGTTTGGATACGGTAGCCTTGATGGTGCTGATAATATCGCGGGTGCTCAAGGCGGTGATGTTGGGCAAGGCTGCGATAATGGCGTGTTGCAGTTCCAGTTCTTTAGAGTCGGATACATTGACTGTGGCCACATAGGTGAGCGGCACACCTTGCAATGCTCCGGGCGAATAGATCATATAAAAATTCGTGCGCATATTGCGCCAGTTCACCGTGTGGATGCTGGTCACCGTAGCGGTAATGGGAATTCCCTGGATATCGACGGTGAGTTGCGATCCGATTTTGGCACCCAATCTTTTTGCCGCATCCTCTTCCAGAGAGACCTCGGCATCTTTGCCTTCGTCCCACCATTTCCCTTCGATAACTTCATTGTCCTTCGGCGGTGGCCCGGCCATATAGGTTAAAACGAACTCGCGGTTGATGAACCATTCTTCCCGCTTCTTATCTTTATATTCCCATTGCGCGATCAATTTTTCATCGATGCTGACCAGACGCGAACGTACCAGCGGTGTGAGGGTGCGCTCTGCTTTGGGTGCGACCCGGTCAAGCACTTTGGTGAAAGTCTGTTTTTGATCGTGCTGGATATCGATGAAAAAATAATTTGGCGGACGCACCTCGGTGTTCTTATTCAGCATCGCCAGCATATCCATCTGCACCAGACGTACGGTGAGTATCAGCATGATGCCCATGCCGAGACAGGTGATGATGGCGGTGGCCTGGTTGTTGGGCCGCCGGAGATTGGACATGCCATAACGGCGAGTCATGGAACTAGACTGCGGCAACGCTTTTAAAAGTTTTAAAATAAAAATGGACGCCAGTGCCAGCACCCCTGCTGAAATCACCAGCGCAGATAGAAAAATCAAACCGCGTTTGATGGACCCCGCCTGCCAGCAAATCATCGCCGCAAGGCCCAGCCCCAGTGTCAAAGAGGCCAGCCAGCCTTGCCATCCTCCTCCAGACTCTTCCTCCTCAAAATTTCTGCGGAACAGGCGCAGAGGTCGGGTTTTCACGGCACGGATCAAAGGCCACAGGCAAAACAAAAGTGCGGTGGTGCAACCGAGAAGAAGCGATTCCAAAGCTGGAACCCAATAGAAGACCGGTTCCAGCTTTAAGTTGATCAGTCCTTCCATTTTTGACGGCAGCAAAAACGTCAGCGCAAAACCGAGACCCACACCTGACAAACTGCCAACAAGACCCATCAGCATGGATTGAAGAAGATAAACTTTGAACAAGGTTTTAGACGATGCTCCCAGGCAATTCAAGATTGCCAGGGTGTCGAGTTTCTGCGCCATGAAGGTGCGGACAATCATGGCGACGCCAATTCCTCCCATGAGAAGGGCAATGACCCCAAGCGCACCGAGATAGTGGCTTATGCGTTCGATGGAATCGGATAAGGATGACTGCATATCTTTATAGGTCCGGACAGAAATCGACTTGTCTGTCAAGCCTTGTTCCAGAAGTACCTGGGCTTTTTCCAGATCAAAACTGTGAGGCAGTCGTATAAGAGTCCTGTGCTTGACCCTGCTACCAGGCTGGACTAGTCCGGACTCATCTAGAGAAGTGCGGGAGATAAATACCCGTGGGCCGATGCTGAAGGCTCTTGAAATGCGATCCGGTTCCGAGAGTGCCACGCCGTTGATACGCACTTCGATTTTTCCCAGAGAAAAATGCTCGCCTTGTTTTAATCCTGTCTTTAACAGGAAGGAAGGCTCAACCACTGCGCCACCATTGGTCAATAACTCCTGCAATGGTCTTTCCGGGTTGCTTTTGAATCTTCCATAGAAGGGATATTGTGGGCCGGTGAGCGGGATGGCCTTGAGTTCGGCAATCAGGGAAGCCGCTCCTGTCTTTGGATTTTTAAACTGAGCCATGCCGTGCAGCTCTTTGATGAAAAGGAATTCGGTTTCTGGCGGTAAAACTTTTTTCTGGTGGTTAAGGTCTTTCTGACTCTGTTCCCAGCTTCCCTTAATGGCGAGGTCGGCTGACAGGAGCCCCTTGGCCTGGTTCTGTATGGTTTCGCCCACCAGGTTGGAAAAACTTTTCACCGTCATCACTGCGCCGACACCAATGGCGATACAGAGAATAAAAAACAGCATTCTGTGCCACGCTCCGCGTGATTCGGCGAGCACCAATAGAAAAAGTTGCCGAAGGTTTAATTGCGAAGTTTTCATGGGTTCATTTTATCCGAGATGATCTGCCCATCCGCCATGATCAGGATGCGTTCAGAGCGTTCAGCGACATAGAGTTCGTGTGTCACCAGAATGACGGTGGCCTGTTTCACTCGATGCAGTTCGAGAATGAGTTCGATGATGCGGTCGCTGTTTTTGGAGTCGAGATTGCCTGTAGGTTCATCGGCGAGAATGATATCCGGTTCGTTGATAAAAGCGCGGGCCAAAGAAAGACGTTGCTGTTCCCCGCCGGAGAGCTGGGCAGGATAATGATGCAGCCGTTCGCTAAGACCCACGGTACCCAAAAGGTCGTTGGCTTTTTTTGTCGCGCCAGGGGTGTTGTTCAGTTCGGCCGAGAGCACAACGTTTTCCAGTGCTGTCAAAGTAGGGATGAGGTGGAAGTTCTGGAAGATGAAACCAAACCTTTTTCCGCGCAGGAGCGCGAGTTCATCCTCATCAAGTTTCGTGATATCCTGCTCGTCGATCAAAATTTGACCGTTGGTGGAGGTGTCAAGTCCGGCGATCAGGCTGAGCAGGGTGGTTTTTCCACTTCCCGACTCGCCGGTGACGGCTAAAAATTGACCAGTGGGAATGGTGAGATCGATGGATTTTAGAATTTCGACATTATGTCCGCCGCCATGCAGGGTTTTTACCAAACCGGTAATTTCAATCATATCACTAGCCGTGGGGGCAGATAGCATTGGCCCGTAAAGCCGAGAGAGCGTTTGCCCACCAGATAAAGATAGTGCTCATTGAGTCCAGCGTTATGCGGAATAAAGGTCGTTTGATGTTGCATGATTAGAAGCCTCTTAAGTTTATGTATATTGTAGTATAAAAAGGTGTTCATGCTTTTGTTAAACTTTAAACATATTTCCCTGTTATTTTTGTTGCTCGGAGCACTTTGTGTTCTGTTTCCGGCACCGGTTTTGGCGAAGGAGAAGGCTGTGGTTTTAGCGTTTGGAGACAGTTTGACGGCAGGGTATGGCGTGAAGGAGGAAGAAAGCTATCCCTCCAGGTTGCAAGTGAAGATTGCCTCTGCAGGGTTCCCGCATAAAGTGGTCAATGCAGGGGTGAATGGAGACACGACTGCCGGTGGGGTGCGGCGTATCGACTGGCTGATGAAGTATGAGCCGGAAGTTGTGATCCTGGCGCTTGGCGCCAATGATGGTTTGCGTGGACTCTCTGTCGATGAAATGCGGCGCAATCTGGAAACCATGATCAGAATCTGCCGGGAACATAACGCCAGGATACTACTTGCGGGGATGAAGGCCCTTCCTAACTATGGTGAAGATTATATGCGGAAATTTGAAACAGTCTTCTCCGAACTTGCTAAAAAACACGGATTGATTTTTTTGCCATTTTTACTGGAAGGGGTCGCAGGGGTGCGTGAGCACACTCAGCCTGACGGCTTGCATCCTGTCGCCTCGGGTTACAGCATCGTCACCGATCTTGTCTGGCAAAAACTGCAACCAATGCTTGCGGCGAGCCGCGGCGGGCGTGGTAACTCTCCTTAGCTTTCGTGCCTCTGAAGGGGGTACGTGGTAACTTTTCTTAGCTTTCGTGCCTCCGAAGAGGTACGTGGTAACTTTCCTTGAGCGACATATTTATCTGGTGGGCAAACGCTCTCTCGGCGTTACGGGCCAATGCTATCTGCCCCTACGGCTAAGCGGTCCATTGCATGAGCGTTTCATAGCAAGAGCCGGATTCCAGGACAGTCAGGGCCTGGTCAAACCCTTCTTGCGCGGTGGCAAACAATCCTGACAGGTGAGTCAGTGTTCCCGCCTGACTGGCGATTTGCAGGCTTGCCGGTCCCTTTCCTGTTCTCAATGCTTCTTCTCCCATTTTTACCAGGGTTTCAAGATTGGATTCGATCGACTTTAATTCTTCATGGGCCTCGGCGATGCGTTGTGCCGTTTCTTGAGTGTACAGGGTTTTGAGGGACAGGTTTTTTTGTTGCGTGGTCTTTTCCTGAATGAACATTTTTGCTTCTTTGTGAACGCCAAACAGGGTGGTGCCTTCCATTCCATTTCCGATGATCACTTTATCGAACTGGCTGAGCTTTGCGATTTCGGTGAGCGCTATTTCATAGCCTTTGTGGAAATAGGTGGTGGCGAGAATATTCTGCAGGGCCTTGACCGGCATCAGAATTTTTTCCAAAGTGGCCAGCATCGGGCGTTTGACAATTTCAGTCCGTAAAGACCTTAAAGCTTCCAATTGTGGCAGAGTGTTGGCGGTGCTGAGATAACTGAAGCGATACTTTTCCAGCAACGCCACGCGTTGCTCTCCCTCGTCCACCTCATAATGTTTCTGTAAAATTTGCTCAAAGGTGATGCCGAATTTTGGGGGTAATGGCAACGCAGAATGACCATAAACCGGCAGGCCGAGTTGGGCAATGACCGGAATAGCGTAAAAACCGAAATAGGGCGTGCGCTGGAACCCATCAAAGGGGTCGGCGATTTGCAGCAACCGGTCGATGTCTACTGTGACCTGAGAAACGCGGTTTTGCATGGCTCGCCAATAACCGATATTTTCAGGCACGGTTTCCAGTTTCATGCGTGCGGCAATGAGAAAGACCCCGGCACGGACTTTTGAAACTTTTTCATCGAGAATCAGGCTCAGGGCATCTTGGGCCTCCTCTTCCGTCAGGTCTTTACTCAAACGGGGCCCGGCGGCAATTTTTTTCAGGTAGCCCTTCATTCTTGTTTCGGATTCCGGCATTTTTTAGGGTTTCCTTTCTAAGATCCAGCAATTAGGGTATGATAGTAACCTCTAAAGAGAACTCTAACAATTGCCATTTTATTAGCCATTGTTTGTTTACCCTTTCTTGCCCCTTCGAAGCATGAGATAAGTGAAGAAATATCACAGGCTCACGAAGGCGTAGGAAAAATATCACATCCGCCGGGCGTATAGCCCTGGCAATTTTTTTGGTGTTTATGCAGGTTTCTCATTCATCTGAATCGACTCTCGACTCGACTCTTTCCCGCAACGACTTGCGAGTGCTTCTGGTCTACCCCAACACGTGCGATGTGGCGATGGCCAATTTGGGTTTCCAGCAGGTTTATTCTCTGTTGAACCAGATTGAGGGGGTGGCGTGCGACCGTTTTGCCATGCCTGTTGGGTGGAAGCCGGAAACGCAGTCTCTGGAACGCGAGGCGTTGCGCTCGATGGATTTGAAAATGCACCCGCTTGATTTCGATGTCATCGCCTTTTCGATTTCGTTTGAGCCCGACTACCTGAACGCGGTGTTGGCCTTGAAATACTTCGGCATTCCGCTGGACCGGGATGAGCGGGACGCATCGTTTCCGATGATCACCGCAGGAGGATCGGCGGTATTCATCAACCCTGAACCGCTGGCGGAGTGCATGGATGTCTTGTTCATCGGTGAGGGAGAGGGTATGGCCGAGCAGTTTTTCGGAGTGCTCCGCGATAATGAGGACCGGGATCAGTTTTTTGAGCGTGCCGCTTCTATCCCTGGAATTTATTTGCCACAATATTACCGCCCCAAAATGGAGGCAGGTCTACAAGTCGGAGTTTCGGCGTTGGAGGGAGTCCCTTCCCGTATTGTTCGACATTGGGTGACGGAGGAAGAATCGCTTTGTACGCACTCGGTTCTGCACGATGGAGATTCCACTTTTAAAGATATGGCATTGATGGAGGTCACGAGGGGATGCATTTGGGCCTGCCGATTCTGTACGGCGGGTTTCATATACCGTCCTCCACGTCTCCCAAATCTAGAGAAAACTTATAGTTCGATGGAGTCTGTGCTCAATGGACTTGGAAAATCGGCGAATACGATTGGCCTGGTCGGTCCGTCGGTGACCGACCATCCTGACCTTCCGGCGTTAGCGCGGAAAATTACCGAACAAGGCAAGAAGCTTTCGTTCTCTTCTTTGCGGATGGAAACGCTCACCGATGAGTTGGTGGATCTGATCCTGCAAAGCGGACAGAAAACTCTGACGGTGGCCGTGGATGGTCCATCCGAAAGGATGCGCGATGTTATCAATAAAGCCGCGACCGATGATTTCATCGTCGAGAAATGCCGATTCCTGACTCGAAAAGGCATCCTGCATTTAAAAATCTATTCCATTATAGGGTTGCCTCATGAAACCGAGGAAGACATTGACCAATTCATTCGACTGGTCGAGCGGGTGCAGGAGGGTTATGTTGAAGAATGCCGTAAACTTGGGCGCATTGGCCGGGTGACGATCAGCCTGAGTCCGTTAGTGCCCAAACCGGGAACACCCTTTCAATGGCACCCGATGGAGACTGTTAAGAGCTTGAAGAAAAAATTTAGCCGGGTGAGAAAGGCTCTAGGCAAATTGCCGCACCTTAAAATGAGTTTTGGTTCTCCCAACGAAGCTTACCTGCAAACCTATTTGTCGCGGGGAGATCGGAATACACAGGCCTTTTTCAAAACCTACCTTAATAATGGTCACGATGCCAAGAGTGCGTTGAAGAAATATCCCGTTGACCAGTATGTATACCGGCAATATAAAAAGGACGACTACCTTCCCTGGAATATTATCGATCACGGTTACCGCGAAAACTTCTTGTGGGACGATTACCAGCGGGGATTGAATGCAGCGCATACTCCTGTCTGCGACACTGCGATCTGCCACATCTGCGGCCTCTGCTAACCACCACTAGGTGTGGGGCTGTGGTACCCTTCCAAAATATTCATGCCTCGAAGAGGTACGACTGCAATAGCGTAAACAGGCTGGCAAAAGATTAGCTCGGCACGATTAAGTCTTTGCTTCATTGCCTGTCCTGCAAAGGACTTTCCATGCCAGTAGTCCCAATGCGTATATGTTCATGAATGAAACGAGCAGGATCAGGAATAGTTCCAGTTGATCCAGCAGGGAAAAAATCACCAGCATCACGTTGTTGGTGCATAAACATAAAGGGCTGATCCATGCCAGAAATTTTCGGTCGGAATACCAGGCTTCATCATTATTAGAAGTCCGCACGAAGCTTCGGAACAATGCGTCCAACCTTTCCACCGCTTTATCCTGCCAGACATAAACCCAGACAAACAGAGTTTGTAGTCTAAGATCCCAGGGGCCTGTCTGGCCTTCTTCTGCCCTCCGCTTGTCTTCTTTCGTCACGCTTTCATCCACTCTGTTTTGTTCGTAGGAGCCCACGCGAGAAGTGTAATTGACAAGATAAAAAACAAAAAAAGTGCTTTGCAGAAAGCAAGCCACCAGTCCAAGCAGTCCGAGAACCCAGTACTCCGGCATTGCTGTTGTCCGGACCAGATGCACGGTTACCGCAATATAAACCAGAACCGTGACGAGGAAATCGGTGAGCGAGTCGAGAAATCTGCCGAACCGCGATGTCGTGCCTCGCACTCGGGCAAGGTTCCCATCCACATTATCGAGTAGCACTTTTCCATAGAGAAAAACTGCTCCCCATACCAGAGCATCAGAAATTCCTGAAATATAAAATCCGGCTGAGGCCAGACCGAAAGCCAGGGAGAGAAAAGTGATCTGGTTTGGCGTCACCGATGTGGGATATAACAGGCGAATAACCCAACGGTTCATGCAATACCAGATTTCGTTCACATCAAAAAACCGCGCCTCGGCTGGAAGCTTGTTCATTTTTTCGATATCAAAATCCATTGAGGGAGAATAGCACATACCCATGGCGGCTAGTCGGGCTAAGGGTCGGGTAAATCTTGTTTAAGAGCTTTTTCGTAGCCGACCAGTTCGACATAGCCTTTCCCTGATACCGGTTTTCCTTGCAGTTTGCCTTTTATAGAGACGCTTCCTTCCCAGTAGGAACCAGAGATGGAACGCAGGTCATAAAGTTCCTGATCTGAAAAATCGGGTGTGATGTGGATCTCCCCCTCGGGCAGGGTGATCGTCCAGCTAGCCGGGTAGGTGGTTTTGGTGTGGGGACTGGTCCAGAACTTTTTTACAGTGATAGAAAACTCGTGATGGAAGATGTGACGGGACTGGCCATCGGGCGATATCAGAGTTCCGCTGGAATGGGAATCTTTGCCGCCGTTTTTGTCGCGCAACTGGTAAAGCATGAGTTCGGTCTGATTGCTGAGTTTTATGGAAAACCAGTCCCAGCCGACAAGGTTATCGTTCAACTGGTTGCTGGAAAACTCATGGTCCATCCAACTGGTTCCTTTTACCGGGATCGCTTCTCCTTTCAGGAAAACCTGTCCGGTGGTTTCCATACGCGGAAAAGAAAAATAATGCGAGGCATTCCCATATCCACTGCCTTTTTTACTGATTCCATCTTTGCCGTGCAAGACCCGGTTTTTTATCGGGGTCAGTTTCAGGTTGAGTCCTGTTCCTTTTTCGATAGCTTTAAGGTGATGGGACTCATCTTTTGCGGTCAGACTCCAGTCTTCATTCCACACATGTAGTTGGTCGGACGCAGCACCGGCGTTTTTCACTCCTTTCCGGTTGATGCGTTCGAAGAAATGAAATTTCTTATCATGAATATCGGAAACCGTCATATGTGCGAAATAGAGATGGTCGATTTTCCAGGCAGAGGGATTGTCGATAGACTTGTCGAGTCCGACGCGGAAGAAAGTGAGCTGGTAGCCAAACGGATGACCTTTTTCATCTTTCAGGTTGCCGGTGTAATACCACCATTCGATGCGGAACTCGTCGTGCGAGAAATCGTCGCGGGGGAACTCGTAGGAGTATCCGGGAAGTGCCTGCTTGAATGGAGCGGGGGGTTCTGCTCCAGCTGATGGCAGAAGGAAAAGTAAGGCCAGAAATATAATGGCAAAACGCATAGGCCTCAAGCTCCTGAAACAAGTATCGTAAAAAAAGGATATTATAGCTTCACTATTGCCGGAATCTATTATAAATGACGGCAAGTCTTTTGCCCGGGTCGTTTTTGCGTCTTCCGCCCAGGTTTATTCTTGGACGAATTGCGAGCCCCCCATTGTTGAGTTAAATAAAATATGAAAATCACTTTTATCATCAGTCAGTACAACAGGATCAGCGGAGGGAATAGAATCCTCTTTGAATACGCCAACCGTCTTCAAGATATGGGGGGGGGTGGGAATGAGGTGCGCCTGTACGTTATGGCAAAGCCAGCAAAGTGGTATCGGATTGACCATTGGCCAAGAATAATAAATAGAACGATTGCAAAGCTACCTCCAGAGACCATTGATTGGATGGAGAACAGGATTCCCCTCAATGTTCTTTCATATAATGACGTAAAGCTTGTCCCTGATTCGGATATTCTGTTAGCCACAGCATGGCAGACGGCTGAATTTGCCAATTGTTTTCCTGACAACAAGGGAAGAAAATTTTATTTTGTTCAGAGCGATGAAAGCATTTGGGCGCGCGAGAAAGACAAGGCAAGAAAAACTTACTATATGCCTTTCAAAAAAATGGTGGTGTCTACCCAGCTAAAGGAAACCTTGCAGGAAAAATATCAACAGGAGGCAGATGTTTTTATAAATCCTGTCAATGCGAAGTTGTTTTATCGTGAAGGGCTAAATCGTGGTGATATTTCCAGGGTATGCTTTTTGCACCATGATTATGATTTTAAAGGATATAAAGATGCTATGAAAGCCGTGGAAATACTCCGATCACGTGGTTGTAAAATCAATCCCGTGGTCTTTGGGGAAAAACTTAAAGACCCTTCTCCTCTTTATGCTGATGCGGGTTTTACTTTTGAATATCATTATCGTCCCACAGGAGAAACCTTGCGTCGCATCTATGCTTCTTGTGGTATTTTTTTATGTTCGAGTTGGCACGAAGGCTCGGGATTGCCTGGAATGGAGGCTATCGCCTGCGGTGCTGCTTTGGTAACAACTGATACAGGTGGAAGCCGGGATTATGCTTTGGATGGCAAAACTGCTTTGGTTTCTCCCCCCAGGCAACCGGAACTGTTGGCCAATAATCTTGCCCGTGTATTAAGTGATGAGGCATTAAGGGACAGGCTGGCTGACAAGGGAGCTCAGAAGGTCAAAGAGTTTTCCTGGGAAGTAAATAGCTTGAGGTTAGAAAAGCTATTTAAAGAATCTTTGGCTACTAAAATGAATGGTTGAGAGGTGATGTGTTCAAGGTTCCTGTTGGATAGTTTTGATGAGAACCAGAGTGGCTTTGCAAATAGATGCGGGAAAACCGCAGCATAAAGAAAGATAGGTTTCTCCATCCAAAAATTTATGGAATCCCCGAGAGACTTATTTGTCTTGAGAGGCAATGATCTCCTGATAAACTTCCAACATTTCGCGGGTATTTTTTTCCACGGAAAACTGTTCGGCCAGGGAGCGACCGTTTTGGCTCATAGACTGGCGCAGGCCCGGATCGAATAAGGTGTTTATATTATCGGCAATTTCTTCAGCGGATTCGGGGTTTTCCACAATCAAGCCATTTAGTTTATGTTGGATGATATCGGCTACGCCGCAATGGCGGGTGGTGACGACAGGAAGCCCTGATGCCAAAGCTTCCAGATTGGCGTTTCCAAATGGTTCATAAATGGAAGGTAAGGCGAAGATATCCGCCGCAGAATAATACCTTTCAATTTCTGGAACTGGTTCCTTATAAATAATTTTACTCCTCAGGTTTTCGGGGGCGAACTGAAGGTATTTGTTCCATTTACCTTTTCCCATTATTACTAACCTCCAATCTTCAGAACGAAAATATTGAGTAGCCTGAAGAAGTGATTTTAGTCCTTTTCTTTCAAACCCAGATCCCACGAATAAAATAAGAACAGAATTCTTTGGAATTCCCAGTTCCTTTCTGATGTTTTGCCTGTGTCTGTTTTTATTCTCAGGATGAAAACGTATTAGATTGACACCGTTATAGACCATTGAAATATTTTCCTCAGGGCAGTGATAATGTTTGAGGATATTGTTTTTGACCATTTGGGAAATAGCAATGAATTTCCTGCACCGCCCGGATTCGAACAGATTTTTTTCCAGCTTGAGAATCAACCGGTGAAAGGGATTGAAGGAGAGAAAAAATCCTTTCAAGGCTGGAAGAAAACGCTTTCTTTGTTCCAGCCATTCCCTGTGGCATCCATCGCCAACCCGGTATACATTCTGTTTCCAGGTTTTTTCATGGCTCTGAATAATGTCAAAAGATTCTTTCCCGACAGCTCTGGCTGAAAACCAGGCAAATGACAGGGTTCTTGTAAAAGCGTTCAGGTTAAAGGACGGAACATGATGAAGATGTATATTAGGATGACTGGAGGGGGTCCATTGGTTGGCAAAAATATGAACATCATGCCCGGCTTCGGCAAGCTGATGAATATAGCCTTGCACAAACTGCTCGGCACCTCCATAAAGAATAAATTTTTTCCGGATGATGGCTATTTTCATGGAATAGAAAAACCTTAAGGATTAGAGCAAGAATCATTCAGGGCTTCATTGTAAATAGCTATAGTTTGGTCCATCATTTTGTCAATGCTAAATTCATTTTTGCAGAAGGTGTAAGCTGTTTCAGCCATAGCCTAGGCTAATTCAGGCTCATTTAAAAGTTTCATGATTCCATTTGCCATACCCTGCGGGTTTTATGGATATGATTTTATTAGCAGGGATACCTGTATGTTCAGAGACCATTTTTACAATGCCTCTGCCGCTGGCAATGATTAGGCTAGGGGCTTTAGCGTAAAGCCATCGGTTAAAAATATGGTTTCGTATCGGAATCTGAACATGCTGGCTTCGAATAATGGGAACGCTCAGAAGTGTTCCCGCCAGAGCGACCAGCCAACTGTCTATGGAGCTATGAGAATGAAGAATATCAGGTTGGCAAACAATGGGAACACGGTGTCTGCGCTCCAGCAATAACTGGCATTCTTGAAATACCCTGATTTCCTGCCCACCCCAACCGGGAGCCGCCATCGGAATGCAAGATATGGAGAGTTTTCAATAGAGGAACTCAAAGGTAGAATGGTTATCTATTGATAGACAGATATACAATAGTTTAACATATCGAGCTATGCATGTCGATGGTGAGCGTGTTTCTTCATCCTCTAGATATTTAGATGTTTTTTTTGTTTCAGGAATCTAAAGTCCAAACTGATTTTTAATTTATAAACTTATGAAAAGAGCACTAATTGTTAGTGTGACGGGTATGGGGGACTGCCTTTGGGGAACTCCGGGTATCCGGGCCTTGAAGAAGACATTTCCAAAAATGGCAATTGATTTGGTTGTGAATCGGCCCTGGAGGCCATTATTTGATTTTAATCCTTACCTGAACCAAATATTTGAATACCAAAACCATTGGTACCGCCAACCTTTTTTAGGAGTGAAATTGCTTGGAAGGTATTATGACGCTATTTTTATTTTTCACGCCAATAGTAATTTTAAACGGATGCTGCCCTGGTTTCGTTCATTGCCAATTTGGTGTCTCCAAAATTTTGATTGGGTGCCCGAATCACATCATGTGAAAACTGATGATACTGTTCATGGAATACAGAAAAGGTTAATCATGCTGGAGCAGTTTGGTGTGAAACCGGATGGGGGCCAGATGGAAATATTTTTTGATCAGGTCACCTTGGACAGGGCGCAACAAATTTTGCAGGCGCATGGTTTCAGTCCCGGAAAATATGTTTATCTTAATTTGGGTGCCTCGGTTGAAAGAAAGCGATGGATGGTAGAGCGCTTCAGTGAACTTGCAAGTCGAATCCTCAAGACAACATCCTGGAATATAGTTTTGGGCGGTGGAGGGCCGGATGATAAAAAACGAGTCCGCACTATTTTAAGCCAACTCAATAGCCGGCGGATAGTGGAAGACTGTAGCCATCCTCTTAAGGTAAGTGCCAGCGTTATCTCGCAGGCCGGACTCATGGTAACTGCTGACACGGGCCCCATGCATATCGGGTTTGCCACGAAAACTCCAGTTGTGGCGCTTTTCGGAACCACTTCCCCCACTGCTTCCGGTCCATATGAAATTCCCGATTATTTATGCCGGGTTATGGAAATTGATTCAAAAGGAAAGAATAATGTTGAAGAATCCTGTCTGGAAGAGTCCCATCTCCGAAGTATAACCGTGGACCAGGTTTGGGAGCAGGTAGAAAAAGTGATGGCAGAAAAATCTAGTTCGTAGTGTTTGTGGGGTAAACTTCGGTGATGGCTGACAGAATGTCTTCCACGGTGATGAGAACTTTGCACTCAGGCCGGCCATCCCAGCAGACTTTCTTCCTTGTGTGCCGGTTGCAGGGACGGCATTCTATTTCCTTTGAAACGATAGTTGCGTTAGTTCCAAGAGGGCGCCATACGGGGTTCGTCCAGCCAAACATGCCCACCACCGGGGCTCCAAGAGCGGATGCAAAGTGCATATAGCCCCCATCATGGCACACCACAAATCGTGCTTTCTGAGTTATGGCTCCCAGTGCTTCCAGGTTCGTGCTGATGAAAGCATGGGGGGTGCTTTTTATTTTGGGCGTGATCTCATCGACCATATGTTTTTGTCCTGGTCCGCAGGTCCATAAAATTTTCATATGATGCTGGGAATAAATCATGTCGGCGAGTTGGGCGAATTTGTCGGCTTCCCATCGGTCATAAATCTTTGCTCCAGGGTGCAAAATGCAAAATGGCTCGTGAGCGCCAATCCCTTCCGCTTGCAATAACTGGTCGGCTTTAATTTGTGCCGGTTCCGAAATATGAATGGAGGGCGAAATTTTTTCAAACTCCACGCCCATTTTTTTAATCAGGGCGACTTGATAATCAATTGGATGCTTGGGGTTGATATCTCCAAATTCAAGCTTAACGTTGTACAGGAAAGATCGTTTGGCGAATTTGTGACCAACACGATAGGGAGCCTGGGTGACAAAGCACATGATCGCCCCCCTCGTTCCCTCATGCATATCAATCACGACATCATAGTGGTCTGTGAAAAGCCGGGAATAAAACCTTAGCTGTTGCAACCAGGGCTTTTTTTCAAAACATAAAACCTGATCAACGTCCGGATGATGGCGAACCACATCGAGTGAAAAAGGCTCCACCAGTACGGTTAAATGACAGTCCGGAAAACTTCTTTTGAGAGGGGTATAAACCGCCGTATTGTAAACCACGTCCCCGATGGAGCGCAGTTTGATAATAAGAAATTTCGGATTTTTGGGTAATTTTTCCCGAGGAAAACTTAGCAAGATGAATCAAAACTCCATTTAAAAAATCGCAGCGAAATCAGAAAAAAGGCTATACCATATATTCTACATTATAGACCGTATTGGCATGGGCGTAAAACCAGATCAGGGCGGTTTCGGGCCAGCTTGAAAATTTGTTAGTGTGAAGGGTAGCCGCATCAAGGTGAATCGGTTATTTTCTCGATCAAATTTTGCAATTTTGTTTCCATGATCTTTATGTCATAGAGATCGATACACCGTTCTCTGGCACGGAGGCCTCTTTCCCTGGCTTCCTCAGGGTGATCCAGAACATGCTGAAGGGTGCTAGCAAGTTCCCCGACGTTTCCGGGCTCAACAAGATAACCATTTCCTCCCAGCACTTCAGGGATATCGGAGACATGGGTGGTGATTATTGGTTTCGCCATTGCCATAGCATCAAACAATTTTGCCGGGATCTGTCCCTGGGTATCGGTAGTATCTCTCTGGGGAATAACCAGGATATCAGATGCCGAGAGATGTTTGGGAAGTTCCTCAAAGGGAATCTTGGGAAGCACTACCACTTTTTCTTGAATGGAAATGGATTTATTCCGAAGCGGATTGAAAGAGGGCTCGGCACCAATAAAAACCAGTCGAATATCCGAATAATCCAGGGACTCAACCGCCTGGATAAGATCGTCAATGCCTTTATGAGCCCGGGGGGTACCCATAAACATGATCACACGATTTTTTTCCAGACCGAGAGATTTTTTAATTTTTTGTGAATCAAAATTGTCAGGGTTTAATACTGTTGTGTCCCTGCAATGATGAATCAGACATCCGGTAAAACGGTTTTGCAAAAATTTGTTGCTGACAACGATGGAATCAGAAAAGTTGACAAGTTGTTCCATGAGCCAGGTATATGGCAAACCATTTGGATTGGAAAAATTCAGGAAGCGGCCAACAGAGCCCCAGAAGCCTGAGTGATAATAGAATCCGGTTTCCCAGTCATCGATATCTACCAGAACGGGCTTTCCTGAAAACCATTTTTTCAGCAAAGCGATTCCAAAACTTGTGGGTCGTAATTTACAGGCGATATAAATGTCTGCGTCCATTTCTCGCAGCATTTTGCGTATGGTAGAGATAAAAGTGGGATAGCGACTCCAGGGATATTTTGTAATAGGGATTCCAGTATTACGCATGGGATACCAGATATCCCCACTCTTTGAGGTCCCGATAATTTTAACGTCATGTCGGGGAGTGAGAGCACTGGCTAGCAAAGTGGCCCTTCCCAAAGAATTATTGGAAATGTCAAAGCAGAGCAGGCAAATTTTCACATTCGTTAATTCGTTGATAGGTGGATATGTGGTTTGACACTCTACTAGGGGATAGAGAATAAAGTCTTTTTGAAGATTATCACGGTTGCTTTATTTTTTTCTATTTAATTATCGTGATGTTTTAGAGAGATAGTATTTGGTGGTTTAACCTGGTGTGATAAAATTTTTCAATGACCCTGATTTGTTCACTCCGCGACCTTGATTTGTTCACTCCGCGACCCTGATTTGCTCACCCCGCTTTGACTTATGTTGACCTTCCTTCAATATCTCTTCAGCCGGTAAGTCATGAGAACGATTCCGGTTGCGAACAGGGCTGAAGAAAAAATCGCTGAGTAACTGGGAACCCCAAAGACACTAAAAGCCAAAGCGGTTAACCAGAAGAGAAAATGTAGGCTCACAAAGCTGAACAGATTGGTATTCAGGGCCTGAGGAGGGTTGTCAAAAGAAGACGTTCCACAGAAAGTGATGAGCCAGAGGGATCCAGACTCCAGGATTTCTTTTGCCTTCTGGGCATAATAGGCATCATCATAATTCGTGATGCCGGTATCCAATTGCCGACCCAGAGATATTAAAAGTGAAGAAAAAAACCAGGAATAATACCTGCAGTTTTTTGTTGTTCAGTGCGGAATTTAAATTAGAGGGTCTGAGTGATTGAAGCATGGAAGTAAAAGCCAGTGCTGAAAACCAGAAAGATGTGATGCCTGGATGTGGTCATTTTAAGCATTGATTCAAATGTTTCCGGTCATCATCGTTCAATCTTTGGCTGAATAAAAACCCGAAGGTTTCGAGCCGCCAAACCAGAATGTCCAGGCCCTTGAGCATTTGAAACCAGTAAATCATGGCAGAAAAAAGTGGTTTTCGTATCAAGCCATTTCTACAAATAAAAAAATTCCACAACTGTTTTTTTGATTTTCGAATAAGGAGCCAGTTTCCCCGTGTTTTTAAAATTTGGCAAAGCTTGAAAAGATTTTTTAAGTTTTGCAGCATATTAAATTTCAGAGGAGAAAACCCATACAACGAAAATTCTGATCAGGGGCTGGAAAATCCTTGAAACCCCTATCTCTGAACGAGATTATACTATGCATTCCATGAAGTAAAGGAAGCTTAACCAAGCTAATAAAAGCATCCCGGTCTGATCGAGAGCTTTGCCTAAGTCGAAAACAAGAGAGATAGGCCTGCGAAGAAATCCGCTTCTCCAGGCAACTAGCAGGTTGTCGAACTCATTGACCAATTGCAACGGGCTGTTTAGTTCTTCAGGCTTTGGGAGGTTTTGAGAGGTTCGGGGTTGGTCATGCCAAAAGATATGATCATCTTCAAGCCTTCTTCCACGGACATTTCCATGGGAATGGTGTCCTTTTCCGGAACCATGAACAGGAATCCTGTCGTGGGATTGGGTGAAGTGGGGACAAATACATTGAGCATTTTTTCACCCGCAGCGTCTTTGATACCATCCGGTGTGTTGCAGCATACGATCCCCAGTGTTTTCAGTGGCTCGCGGGGATAGGTAACGAGAACCATTTTTTGAAAACTGGCTGTCTCGGTCAGGGAGAGAGTGTCCACAACCTTTTTGATACTTGTGTAAATAACCCGAACCACTGGAATTTGGTGAAGAAGTTTTTCTCCCAGGGCCACAATTTTTTTTCCGATAAAGTTTGTTCCAAACAGTCCCACCCCTGTAATAAACAGGGCGAGCAGGAGAAACCCCATGCCCGGGATATTCCACTCCTCCAGCAACTGCATGCCCTGGGGCCCAAAGATTCCTTTGACCACTGGTGCCATGGCACTGTCTATGCGAGTGATGACAAAGGACAGGACTATATAGGTCAGGCCTGCCGGAATGGTTACCAGTAATCCGGCGATCAGATTTTTTTTGAATGCTTTTTTGAACATGGAGGATTTCCTGCGCCCCGCTTTTCCTTTATTTCAGGGTCTTAATATGTTTTTTGACTTGAACGGATAATGCCGAATGACTGACTGAGGCCAATTCGACAAACCATTGGTAAAAATGAATCGCAGTTTTAATGTTTCCTTCATCTTCGCACAATACTGCAAGATTATAGTGAGTTTCCGCATGAGCTGGATTGATTTTGAGAGCCTGGTTTAAAACGGACCTGGATATTTCCAACAGGCCAATACGTTTATAGGCCATTGCCAGGTTGTTCAACGCCTCCAGGTTTGGGATATGGAGAAGCGCGGGGTATCAAATATTGATGTTCCTGTAATGATTATTGGTATTGATGTGGATTAGTAACGAAAAGTATTTACAGCCGGGTTTGTTCAGGAGGGCAACTGGCACATATCCTGTTGTTTGGATTTCTGTTTGGAGTTTCCGTTTTTCCCGCTAGGTTGGCTATAGCGGAAAACTTTTCCTTCATAGTTGGTGATGACCACTTCATTCTCGTTGTGCTCGACGACACTGTTGGGGAGCAGTCTTACTTTGCCGCCTCCGCCCGGGGCGTCGATCACGAAATAAGGCACTGCCATGCCTGAGGTGTGGCCCATGAGGTCTCGCAAAATGTCGAGGCCTTTTTCTACCGAGGTGCGAAAGTGGTCGGTCCCCTCCGTCATGTCAGCCTGATAAATGTAATAAGGTTTGATGCGGTTCTTGAGCAATTTCAGCATCAACTCTTTCATGACCTGTGAATCGTCATTGATCCCCTTTAACAGTACCGTCTGACTGCCTAAGGGGATGCCGGTGTCGGCAAGCATGGCACAAGCTTTTTCCACTTCAGGAGTGATCTCTGCAGGGTGGTTAAAGTGCATATTGAAATACAGTGGGTGGTATTTTTTCAATATCGAGCACAGGTTTTCTGTCACCCTGGACGGCAATGTTCCGGGAACCCGTGTGCCAATGCGGATGATTTCCAGATGCGGGATGGAGCGCAGCTCAGCGAGGATTCGGTCCAGTTCTTTATCGGGGACGAGAAGCGGGTCTCCGCCGGACATGATCACGTCACGGATTTCAGGATTGTTGCGGATGTATTCAATGCCATGCCTGAGTGTTTCGCGGGTAACGATTCCGGGAAAACCGATTTTCCGCTTTCTCGTGCAGAACCGGCAGACAATGGGGCATTGGTTGTTGATCATCAGCAGTACCCGGTCCGGATAGCGATGCACCAACTCGGGAACGGGCATATCGCCTTCTTCATTAAGCGGGTCGGAGACCAGGCTCTCTCCATCTATATAGTCGTCTAACTCTTCGATGGTGGGTACCACCTGTTTCCATAAAGGGTCATTGGGGCCCTTTATGAGACTCAGGAAATAGGAATTGATGCGTATGGGATAGAGTTCTCCCACCCTCTTGAGTCGTTCCCGATATTCAGGAGATTCGGGAATGAACGGCAGGTCTTCAATCTTAACCGCGCTCTGGCTGAGTTGTTGTTGCCAAGGCTCCATGTTTTTTCCTTATTTTTGTGGAAGATTAAGAATTGACTGGATAGGTCTTTTTAAGATAGTCGATGATTTTGTATTCATCGTCAAGGACGACACCGCCATCGACCAAAACAGGGACTGTGGTTTGCCCCGATATTTCGTGAACTTCCTGGCGTTGATGATGAGGCCAGGGGACATCTATTTTCTCATATTCCAGGCTCATTTGCGTCAGAACCTCTTTAACCATAGCGCAGTAACTGCACCCGTCTAAATTATAAAGTTTCATCATAGCAAAACTACCTTGAGTTTCTTATGGCGCAGGGCATCATCACTGCGTCGACCATACCGTGAATTTTCTTTTTATCTTGTGGGCAAAGTGTAGCCAAAATTCCTGCCAGATGAGTGGTGTTTTCCACCACAAAATAATAAGGCGTCAGCCGCACCCGGCTCTGCATGGTTTCCATCTGGCCCGAATTGCGGTCCAGATACGAAACCGGCACTCGTTTTCCCTTGTAAAACTTTTGTAAAATCGAAGTTTGGTCTGGGAATTGTTGCAAACCTTTCGTCAAGGTCTCCCGCCAAACTTCTCCAGAAACATCGTGTCCGACCACAACCCCCCGGCTTCCCCATGATTCCGGTGAGAAACCCGAAGGCTTGATCACCATTTCGCGTTCCTTTTGGGTCAAACCCATCAATTCCTGCCAATCCTGCACCGGAGCACCTTTTAACTGCAACCCCGGAATCACCCCATAAGGAGGCATGGATCGGGAATCGAGAACCCATGTTTCAGGAATTAGATGAGATAAGGCGTTAAAAGTTTCAGAACCTAACGTTTTTTCCCAATCCGCTTTCAGAGCAGGATGATGGAATAATGCGAAACTGAGTTTTTCCTCCAGGCAGGTTTTGTAGGGAGGCGTGGTCACGACCTGGCCCTTTTTTGCCGCATACATCATCAATTCGGATTTTGGGATGTTTTTGAGATCAAATAACTCGAAAAAACGATACAGGACATCGATGCGAAGCCATTTCCCATCATCCTGGATGAACAGCCCCTCTTCGCGAAACTGAACCTCTTTAGGGTGTACCGTGTATACAGGAAAACCCTTTTCATTTAACAGGGTGGCCAACCACTCCATCTCGCTACGATAGTCCTGGGCTTCATCAGAGACGACAATGGCGATGCAGGGTTTTTCCCCCTTGGCTAGCGATTCGGCCATGTTGTAAAACAGTGATGGAATTCCACCTTCAGAGTCCCCAATAATCTCCCATGAGGGGTCTTTATAGAGGGACATGAGTTCAGCAGTCAGGCCGAACCCTCCGGGAACCGAGTCCAATTCTGTCACAGCAAATCCATCTTCCGTCACAATCACATCAGGTCTGATGATGGACGGTAAGGTCTGGCGAAACCGCTTCATTCGGCCAAACTCGATCAAATCGGCAGGTTTGCCTGCATCCAGATACTGGGAGAACCATTTGGTTTCTTTGGCACTTTCCAGATAAAGCTTGTTCCAGGCGGAGTAGAATTTTAGGAGTTGGGGGCCAAGTTGGTGGAAAAACTCTGCGTCTTCCGAAGAGAGAAAAAACGGTTCCGGCGAAATCCGCCAGCAGTTCCCAGAACTTTCTGACTCCGCAAACAAGCCGGAACGGGCCAGTGAGGTCTGGATTTCAGTGCAAATGTTTTCAGGTTGGGCAATCATGCGTCTTCAGACTAAAAAAATAAACCCTAATTGTCAAATTTCCTGTCAGCAGATAGGATGTTACAATGTTCATCTTATAATGTAACCACTTAGATAAGAAAACCATGGAAAAAGATTCACAACAGGCAGGAATCATTCCCCTTTTCCCGTTGCCCTCAACTGTGTTTTACCCAGGCACCCCTTTGCCGCTGCATATTTTTGAATCTCGATATCGGCAAATGACCGCCGATGCCTTGGAAGGCGAACGTAAAATAGGTATGATTCTTTTAAAACCGGATTGGGAAGCGACCTATTTTGACAAGCCGACTATCTATCCTATAGGCTGCGTCGGGAGTATTGAAAAGGAAATCCGTCATCCTGACGGGAAATATAATTTTACCCTGGTTGGGTTGCGCCGGTTTCGAATCGTGAAGGAAGTGGAAGGAAGACTCTACCGCCGCGCCGAAATTGATCTGCTCGAAGAAAAGAACGAACAGGCAATCGGTGAAGAGCCCAATACCACCCGCGATGGTTTGATTGACAGGTATAGAGAGTTCACCAGCCTGATTCCCGAGAGCAGTTCGTTGAAAGAGGAACCCGACTGGAATCTGGGCGAAAAACTCAGTCAGTTTGTCGACCGGTTTGCCTGTAGGTTGGATATTCCCCTGGAACAAAAACAATCCTTTCTTGAGGAACAGGATGTGCTAAACCGCGCCCGGTTCCTTCACGAGTTCCTTAAAATGAAAATCGATCTCGTCCACCTCTCCAAAGTTCGTAACGTCACTCCCGACTCCGCCCGCTGGAACTGACCGTTCCACTAGCCTGGGGGCAACGTTAAAAACAAACCGCCTCCCCGCAGAAGCGAGACCTTTGCGTAAGTCGAAAAAAACAGAAAAGCGAGATTACCCCTGCTACCCCTTGGGGGCATGAAGTTTAAGGAAGAGGACATCACATACCCCTTGAGACATGAAGGTTAAGGAAGAGGACATCGCATACTCCTTCGGGGCATGAAGTTTAATGTTTTGGGATATCACGTCTTCACTACGTTCAGAATGACAATGCAATATATACAGGCTAAGGGGCAGGAATGATCAAACTTAAGCAGGTGACCCCGCCATCGGCTTTTTCAAACTCACTCATTTCCAGTTCAAGGGTTTTGAGTCCATGTGCACGAATTTTTTCGCTGATATTGGGGAATCCTGCGGGCATCAACACCATGTTGCCCAATGCCAGGCAATTGGCGGCATAGGACTCGTTCCCAGTTACTTCGATCCAGTCAAACTGTTTCAGGTTTAAAGCATCCACTCGTTTGGGATCAATGACCAACAGGTTGTTGCCGAGAAAGGTGGCCGCGCTTTTAAGATGCAACCCTTTGGTCACGGCCACAGTCACGATTTTTTTGGCAGTGAGTTTAGAAAATGCTTGTATCGCTCTCAAATTGGTGCGTTTAGAAAGGCCGACAAAAATTACATCGGGAGTGTCCATCATATCCCCGCCATCCAGGGTCGCTGGGGAATCGAGGGTTACTACACAGTCCCTATATGTTTTCAGTGCGGCAGCGGTGGATTGGACTTCTTCCTGACGCGAGAGCTCTTTCATCGGGCAAAGCAGGATTTTATCTGCAAGAATAACGGCGGTGTCTTCCACAAACGTGGCATCAGGGAGGTTATCTTGAGTGGGCAGGTACTCCACCTTGCATCCGGCCTGCTTGAGAGCTTCCACATAATTTTCGTGTTGGCTGAGAGCGGTTGCAAGGTCGATATTATTCTTCCCCGGATGCTCCGATAAAGCCTGTGGGAATTTTAGACCAGGTTTTCTCACTAATGCCGTGAATGCGGGCATACGAGGCTCCCTTCAGCGATTCAATCGCAGGTGGGGGTATTCATCATCCTGGAAAAATAAAGCATGGGAAAAAGCTTTTTGGCTTTCCTGAAAATTTTCATGGTGGCCTTGTCGGGTTTGAGTCCTTTTACGGTTTTATCAGGCCGGGCGATATAAGTCAGTCCATTAATCATGGTGAAATCGTGGCGGTTAAAGCGCATGATTTTGCGTTGGTATTCATCGGGGTGAGCAAAAATTTTATCCAGTTGAGGAATAAACTTTTCTTCCAGTGCATAAAGTTCTCCATGCATCATCCCTGCATTATCACTGGTTGGCTCGATGTTGGCTAACCCTAGTTTTTCTTGTCCTCCGTTATCGATGGGGACTTTGTTGAAGACCAGTTGCCAGGCCGAGAGCGTCACGGAAGATTTGAATACATACTCCAGTCCCTGCTCCTTAAAATAATCTTCGTTGATCAATTCGTTGTATGCAAAAAAATGGACGACATCAGCCATTATTAAAACTCCTGTTCCAAGTCATTTAACTTATGGGCCTTATTTGATTTCATCTCCAGAGTCCCGGGCAAAGAGCTTGCCGGTCATGGGGAAGTTATGATAGTATCAAAAAAATCATTCCTACGTGGTCGTCATTTTCAGTTTGATGGAAATATTTTTTAATCCAGGGCGATTCTTGCAAATAAATTATCAGCAATAGACTGATTTTATAAAAATATATATATTTTCCCGGAAGAACTCGATTAAAGGGTGATTATTTCTTTCTAATTTAAGGAGTTGTTTATGTCAGTCAAAGTGGTTACGGTTTCCGACGCCGAATTTGAGCAAACGGTTCTAAAGTCTGACAAGCCGGTTATGCTGGATTTCTGGGCCGAGTGGTGCCAGCCCTGCAAAATGCTCACGCCTACCGTTGAAGAGCTTGCTGAGGATTTTGACGATCAAATCCTAGTGGGAAAAATAAATGTGGATGATAACCCCACTACTGCAACCACGTATGGCATCCGCGGTATCCCGACTCTGCTTTTCATCAAGGATGGACAAGTGGTTCAACAGATTGTAGGGGTAAAATCAAAAGCGGAAATCAAGAAGATCATTGAGAAAAACCTGCTGGCTTAGACTAACTGGTTTTCCATAAGAGTTTTAATAAACCCCCTTTTCCCGGTTTGGGAAAAGGGGGTTTGTCGTTTTGACCCAGCCACGCTCTCTGGCAGAAGGAGCCCTTTGCGTAAGTCGAAAAACCGGACGTTTAGAATGACAATACAATCTTGCGTTCAGCATGACAAGAAACGCCCAGAATGACGACACAAGGCTATTTTGTCATTCTGATGAACAAGGTGACGAAGAATCCCTCTCCTGAAACCAGTCTAAAGTTATGGATTGAA
>WASV01066052.1_pt1 | contig 60710 bp, 60 predicted proteins | sample 5698531 | NCBI WGS metagenome assembly WASV01 (sample SAMN11175559, study PRJNA528189) | sponge metagenome | isolation source: marine sponge | host: Myxilla | place: Antarctica: Western Antarctic Peninsula, King George Island | collected 2013-01 | reverse complement strand
AGGCTTTTGGCAGAGTTTTTCTTAAAAGCTCTTTTTTTTGTGTGCCTTCGTAAACTTCCTCGGCTCTTTTAAAAGCTTGCCCCGTACTAACACCCTCTTTTTCTAAAAACTCGATCAATCTTTCAGCCACATCGGAAGAAGTCTGCTCCCTAATATCTAGCGCATAAAACCGCCGTTGCTCCCAACTTCCCTCCTGTAAGGGCAAATAAAACCACCATATCAACCCATTTGTTAAAACAGCGAGTTTGACACCTTTCGTAAAAGAGTAGTCTAGTAATTGTTTTTGATGCGGTTCCAGGTTTTCTATTGCTGGCCGTTTAACTTCGATAAAGACATGGGATTTATCTGATAATTTAAGAGCAAGGTCTACCCATCTGCCTCCGATGTTATGTTCCGGTACTACTTCCTTTATGTTGAATGTATTCCAGCCTAAATCTGAAAGTATTTTAAGGACAACACTATTTATAATTTTTGCCTCATCAAGCGACAAAATGGTTCCGTCATCTTTTTTTATTGAATCAATAGTACCGCTTAGTAAATTTTTCATGCTAAGCCTTATTTGTTGGAGGAGTGCCCAGAGAAATAAGCTCGCATAACGTACCATACTTTGGCATACCTTCTTCTACCCCATTCGAGCATACTTGTGGACTTCATTTTATTGGTCCCCCTCCCCTAGCCTTCTCCCTCCTGGGGAGAAGGGACTATTTGCTTCCTCTCCCTGAATAAAGGGAGAACTTTGCATAACCCCAAGATTCTTCGTCACGTTGTTCCTCAGAATGACAAAATAGCCCTTTACTGTCATGCTGAGCTTGTCGAAGCATCGCGCTTTTCCACCTCCATCCACCCCCTCGATTCACAGCAAAAATCGGCTTTGCCACTCCCCTCCCAAAACCCTGGAAATCATGGCTTTTTAAGTGCTTTTTCATTGACAAAAACTACCGGCTTGGTTAATATCGCCCTTCTATTTAACCGAGTTTTGCCTTAGGTTCCAGGTTCAATTAACTGTTTGTTTTTAAGGAATTAAGGCGGCCTGGAGAAGAGGTTCCCGATCAGCTGAAGATATTTTATGTATCAGGTGATCAACCTCGGTTAACCGCGTTCATTAAAAATGCCAGGCCTTGGTCAGATAAGCATATGCTTGAACAATACGCAGGCGTCGCAATCATGTTCCTCCTTGCCATGGGCATTGCCTGTGGCATGCTTCTCATGACTTCCCTCCTGGGTCCAAAAAAGAAGTTCGCCGATAAAATGGAACCGTTTGAGTGTGGCGAAAGCCAGTTGGTGTCCCCTCACCAACGATTCTCCGTCAAGTTTTACCTGGTGGCGGTTTTATTCGTCCTGTTTGACATAGAAGCTATTTTCTTTTTCCCCTGGGCTATTCTGTTTAGAAGGTTGGGGATGTTCGGTTTTATAGAAATGCTGTTATTTATTCTCATTCTCGGAATCGGACTTTTATATGTCTGGAAACGTGGCGGACTGGATTGGGAGTAGACACCTGAAGTGATCATAATCAGTCTCCATGAAATTAAATTTTAAAAACTATGTCTGATAAAAAAATCATTGAGCGCGTAAAGGAACAGTACTCTTCCACGCTGATAGACAGCCATGACTTTCGCGATGACCAAACCGTCACCGTGAAAAAAAACTGTGGTGATGAATTTTTCAAGTTCCTGCGCGACGATCCCGAACTGGCATTCAATTTTTTGATGGATATTACAGCGGTTGATTATCTCTCCAAAAAGAATGATCGGTTTGAGGTGGTTTACCATTTGTATTCTCTCAAACACAATCACCGCCTGCGGGTAAAAATTCCCGTATCGGCAGAAGACTGTAATGTCGACTCGATAACAGCTTTATGGAAAACAGCCAATTGGTATGAACGCGAAATCTGGGACATGTATGGCATCAAGTTTCGCAACCATCCAAACTTAAGACGAATTCTGCTCTACGAAGAGTTTAAGGGGCATCCTTTACGTAAAGATTATCCCATTAACAAACGGCAGCCCCTGATCGGGCCGCTGAATTAGAGAAAGAGCATGTGGGTCGATTTAATCATCACGCTGGCTAAAATCTTGTTCATCTTCGCGGTCACTGTTGGCTTTTTTGCCCCGGTTCTGACTTGGGTGGAACGAAAGCAGAGTGCGCTCATGCAGGATCGCATCGGTGCTAATCGTGCTGACATTATGGGCTTCACTGCGTTGGGCCTGTTCCACATTATCGCCGATGCACTGAAGATGTTCACCAAGGAAGATTTTATTCCGGATGGGGCTAACAAGATTCTTCACACCATTAGCCCCGTCATAGCTCTGGTGCCCGCTCTCCTGACTTTTGCGGTCGTGCCTTTTGGCGGACAATACACACTGTTCGGCAAAGAAGTCAATCTGGTCATTTCAGATCTAGATGTCGGCCTTCTTTTCGTATTTGCCATTGCATCACTGGCAACCTACGGCTATGTCATCGCCGGTTGGAGTTCCAACAATAACTGGTCGCTCCTGGGTTCCATGCGAACGGCATCACAAATGATTTCTTATGAAGTCACCATGGGACTCACCATTATCGGCGTTCTCATGGTTTATGGTTCCATGAAGCTGACTGAAATTGGTGCCATCCAGGAAAACTTCTGGATGTGGGGGATCTTTCTCCAGCCTGTTGGATTTTTCATGTTTCTGACTGCGTCCATTGCCGAGAATAAACGTATCCCTTTCGACGCCCCAGAGGCAGAGTCGGAACTGGTTGCAGGTTATTTCACCGAATACAGTGGTCTCAAGTTCGGCATGTTTTTCATGGCCGAGTTCATAGAAATGGTCACGATCGGCGCGCTCATGACTATTTTATTTTTAGGCGCGTGGCATATTCCATTTTTGACAACAGCCACGTTGCTTTCATGGTTTGACTTTCTCGGCACCACGGGTTCGAACCTCGTTGTGATGTTAATTCAAGTAGGTGTGTTTTTTGCCAAGGTGGTTTTCTTCATTTTTTTGCAGATGATAATTCGCTGGACGCTTCCCCGATTCCGTTATGATCAGATCATGAAGTTGGGTTGGAAGATTCTTCTGCCTCTATCCCTGGCAAATATTCTTGTTACCGGGCTCGTAATCCTGGCTCTGAATTAAGGAGTACACTCATGGCTTATTATGTAGATAGAAATATAAATATGACCTGGTGGGAGAGATCTTACATCCCCGAAATCATAAAAGGGATGTTGCTCACCTCCCGGCGCTTCTTTCATAACTTGTTTGGTTTTGTTCCTTTTTTCCTGGGCACCACAAAGGAAAGACCGATCATGACCGTGTATTACCCTGAGGAACAGGTTCAGTATCCGATCGCTTATCGGGGTCGGCCAGTTCTTGCACAGAATGAAGACGGACAACCGGCATGCGTTGCCTGCGGCCTTTGCGAAATCGCCTGTCCGGCTTATTGCATCCACATTGAGCCTGGCGAGAACAGTGGCAAGCAAAACCAATACGAAAGATGGCCGGATGTGTTCAACATTGATTACGCCATTTGTATTTTTTGCGGGAACTGTGAAGAGGCCTGTCCTGAAGAAGCCATCTTCATGAGTGACGATTGTGAAATTTCCATGTTGGACCGGAAACAAATGCTTTATACCAAGGAACAACTTTTGGTACCGGTTGCTGATTTGCAAAAACGCATTGAATTCACCCGAAACATGTACGCAAAATGGAACTACTAATCTTTTATCCGCTAGCCGGGTTTTGTGTGGTGCTGGCCCTGGGCGTTGTCTTGAACAACAGTCCTGTGGGTTCAGCCATCGCACTGATCGGCATGATGCTTGGCCTCGCCGCCATATTTGTTTTGCAACAGGCACATTTCATCGCCGTTTTGCAGGTCATCATTTATGCCGGAGCCATTATGGTTCTGTTCATGTTTGTGATCATGCTCCTTAATTTGAAAAAGGGCGATGACACAGGCTGGATCGCCCGAGAACGCAATTTACTGCTCTCAGTTTTGACGGGAATTCTAGCGACGGGAATTCTATACAAAATATCAAGCATCCTGTTTATAGCGGAAATGGATACGCCCGCAATCCTCCCTGACAGTTTCGGAACGGTGGCTACTATTGGGGAAATCTTGTTTACAGATTTCGTGCTGCCTTTTGAGGTGGCATCGATTCTTTTACTGACGGCAATGGTCGGGGCGGTGGTTCTGGCTAAAACTAAACTGGACTGATTATGCTCGAAGATTCTGTTCCCTTATCGCACTACCTGATGTTGAGCGCTACTCTGTTCGTGATCGGCACCGTCGGCGTCTTGGTACGTAGAAATGTCATCGTCGTGTTCATGTCCATTGAAGTCATGTTGAACGCGGTAAACATTTCGTTGATCGCGTTTGACAACTACATGAACCTTTCGAACGGACAGATTTTCAGTTTTATGGTGATGTGTGTCGCAGCAGCCGAGGTTTCGGTGGGACTGGCTATTATCATCGCCTTGCATCGGAATAAACCGACTGTCAACCTCGACGAATTTAACCTGTTAAAGTGGTAAAACAGTATGCTGCTAAAATTGACCTGCCTGGTCCCTCTTTTCCCGTTGATCGGGTCCATCATCAACGGTTTTTTTGGGTTAAAGATTGGTAAAAACGCCGTCGGGCTTATTGCTTGCGGTAGCATGGCCCTGTCTTTTATTACCTCCGTCCTGATTTATATCGGATTCCTCATGTTGCCGGAAGGCCAGCATGTGTTTGAACAGGTTGTCTGGACCTGGTTCGGGGCCGGTGATTTTAACGTTGATTTCGGTTTTCAAATCGACCCACTCACTCTGGTCATGATGTTTGTCGTGACAGGGGTCGGTTTCATCATTCATGTCTATGCCATCGGCTACATGCATGAAGAATTCAGCTACTACCGGTTCTTTGCTTATTTCAACCTGTTTGCTTCTGCCATGTTGCTTCTGGTTATGGGCAACAACTTCCTGCTCATGTTCATAGGTTGGGAAGGCGTGGGGTTATGTTCTTATTTTCTCATTGGTTATTATTTCGAGAAGAAATCAGCGTGCGATGCCGGCACTAAAGCATTCATCGTCAACCGTGTGGGTGATTTCGCCTTTCTGTTGGCGGTCATGTATATCTTCAATGTTTTTGGCACCATTGATTTCACCGATGTCATGCAAGCCGCTCCGGAAAAACTGATCTATGGTGGAGAGATAGTCACCATCATCACCATGTTGCTGTTTCTCGGTGCTACAGGTAAATCGGCACAGATCCCGCTTTACACATGGCTCCCGGATGCTATGGAAGGTCCGACACCCGTCAGCGCCCTGATCCACGCGGCCACCATGGTCACGGCTGGGGTCTATATGGTCGTCCGCTGCAACGTGTTGTTCAACTTATCGCCCCTGACCATGACCGTCGTCGCATTCATCGGCGGAGGCACTGCAATAATGGCGGCAACAATTGGCATGACACAATTTGATATCAAACGTGTTCTGGCCTATTCCACGGTCAGTCAGATCGGCTATATGTTCCTGGCTTGTGGTGTCGGTGCTTACACTGCCGCAATTTTTCATCTCGTGACTCATGCGTTCTTTAAAGCCTGTCTCTTTCTCGGATCCGGTAGCGTCATTCACGGAATCCATGGCGAACAGGATATGCGCAAGATGGGCGGACTCAAAAGCCATATGCCTGTCACATACTGGACATTCCTGGTTTCAACTCTGGCGATTGCCGGAATATTTCCGTTAGCAGGGTTCTTCAGTAAAGACGAAATTCTGTATCACTCCTTAATGGATGGAAATATTATATTCTGGGGAATGGGGATTGCTGCCGCCCTGTTGACCGCGTTTTACATGTTCCGGCTGGTATTCATGACTTTCCACGGGGAATCCAGGGTAGATCCTTCTGTCCACCCGCATGAGTCTCCGAAAGTGATGACCATGCCTCTGGTGGCTCTGGCCGGACTCGCCACCGTGGGCGGCCTGCTGGGCATCCCGCTCATTCACGGGTGGCATATTCTGCACAACTGGCTCGAGCCGGTTCTTCACTTTGATCTTGCGAACGCTCTCCAACATTCGGAACATATGCTTCATGAGGCAGGTCGACACGCACCTTCATGGGCACATCTGCTGGAACCGAAGGAACACAACCTCTGGATCGAATCTTCGTTGATGCTGTTTTCCCTTGTCGTTGCCATCGTCGGTATTGCCGGTGCCTACATATTCTATATCAAGCGTCCTGACCTCCCGGAAAAATTCACGAAAGGACAGTGGGGATTCGACCTGGTGCAAAACAAATATTATGTGGACGAACTTTATGACGATTCAATCGTGCAACCCACAATTAAAGGTTCAAAATTGTTATGGAAGGAATGTGATGCCAAAGCCATTGATGGCGCGGTGAACGGCACCGCCAAGATCATCGGCTGGTTCAGTCGCCAGGCCCAGGTGTTCCAGTCCGGTTTCGTCCGCAATTACGCCTTATTTATGGTGGTTGGATTTATTAGTCTTTTACTGGTGATGTTTTAAATGTTCTTAACTTTTATCACATTTCTACCATTCCTCGGGGCGGTGCTCCTGGCCTTCATGCCAAAGGAAAATGCAAACGCGATCAAGCAGACCGCTCTCGCTGTTGCGTTGGCAGATTTTCTGCTCTCGTTAATGTTGTGGGTAAATTTCGACAACACCACCCATAAAATGCAGTTTGGGTTGAACGTTCCATGGATCGAAGCCTGGGGCATCAACTTCCACGTGGGTCTGGATGGCATTTCACTCCTGCTTTATGTGATGACCACCTTTCTGACCATGATCTGCATCATCGCATCCTGGGATGTCAAAAAACATATCCGCGAATACATGATGGCCATGCTGGCTCTTTCAACCGGCATGCTGGGGGTTTTCATCGCCCTTGACCTTTTCATGTTTTATGTTTTCTGGGAGCTCCAACTGGTTCCCATGTACATCATTGTCGGTGTATGGGGAGGCCCACGCCGAATTTATGCGTCCATCAAATTCTTCTTGTTCACCGCTGCGGGCTCTCTGCTCATGCTGGTAGCCATCGTCTGGATTTATTTCCATATTCAGCAGACGACCGGGGTGGCCACGGCAGACATTCTTTATATTACTGAACACCTCGACGTTTCTCTGGACGCCCAGAAATGGCTGTGGATGGCCTTCTTTCTGGCTTTTGCTATCAAGGTGCCAATGTTCCCGTTTCACACCTGGTTGCCAGATGCGCACGTTGAAGCACCCACCGCAGGCTCCGTTATTCTGGCAGGTGTCCTGCTGAAAATGGGAACCTATGGGTTCCTGCGCTTTAACCTGCCTTTCTTTCCCCAGGCTTCCTACGAATTTGTTCCCATGGTGGCCTGGCTGTCGATCATCGGGATCATTTATGGGGCACTAGTGGCGATGGTGCAGGAAGACTTGAAGAAACTGGTTGCCTATTCCAGCGTCAGCCATCTCGGGTTTGTGATGTTGGGAATTTTCGCGCTGAATCCTTATGGAATCCAGGGTGCTTTGATCCAGAATATCAATCACGGCATCAGCACCGGTGCACTCTTCCTTTTGGTCGGTGTCATTTACGACCGACGCCATACAAGATTGATCAAAGAGTTTGGCGGGCTGGCTAAAAATATGCCGATATACGCGATTTGTTTCATGATCGTAGCCCTGTCTTCGATCGGGCTACCGGGAATGAACGGATTTGTCGGGGAATTCCTGATACTACTGGGAATATTCCAGGTCAACGGACTCTGGGCAGCCTGCGCCACATCTGGAGTCATCCTCGCTGCCTGCTACATCCTCTGGATGTTCCAGCGCGTCATGTTCCTGGAGTTAAATAATCCAAAAAACATGAATCTGAAAGACATGAGTGTTCGGGAAATGATCACCGTTGTTCCCTTGATAATTTTAATTTTCTGGATCGGCTTGTATCCCAAACCTTTCATGGATACGTTTGATGCATCGGTCACACACTTGGTCTCTAAAGTGAGCCCGGATAATTTCCGGCCTGGTAAAGAGCACCAGAGTGACTCTCATGGAGAACACACTCAACTCATTACCCCGAATGAAATCGCACGTTTGAACCATAAGCTTCAAATGCCTAAAAATGAAATCGCAAGTTTGAACCATAAGCTTCAAATGCCTAAAAATGAAATCGCAAGTTTGGACCATAAGCTTCAAATGCCTAAAAAAGTTTTAATTAAGGAATAACCTGTGGAACCCATTCTCGCACCTGAATCGATTGACCTGATTGCCCTGGCACCTGTGCTCGTTTTGAGCGTTTTCGCCATGATGGTACTGGTGTTAGACCTTTGGGGGGGACGAAACAAAACCCTGTTGATGTTTACCAGCCTGGTTGGCCTTTTGATGACGGCTATCAGCGCGTTTGCTAAGCATCCCATTCCTGCCTATTCCTTCAATGACAGTTATATCGTCGACCACATGTCGTTGTTTTTCATATGTATCTTCACCCTCAGTTCCGCGCTGACGATTCTTTTATCTGTGGAATACAACGAACGGGAAGACATACGAGCCGGAGAGTATTACGCCCTCATCTTGTTCTGCACTGTGGGGATGATTCTTCTGGCCTCCTCCACCGACATGATTATGATTTTTCTGGGCATCGAAATTGTTTCGATCTGCCTTTACGTCCTGGCTGGAATACGCCGGAACGATCATCGATCCAACGAAGCGGCGCTCAAATATTTTCTACTTGGTGCTTTTGCGACCGGGTTTCTGCTATACGGAATGACTCTGGTTTATGGTTCGACTGGCTCCACCAACCTGTTTAAAATCGCCGAGTTCATACAAAATCCATCGGCCCAGTCCAACCCCCTGCTACTGATGGGATTGGTACTCCTTATCGTCGGGTTAGGTTTCAAAATCGCCTCGGCGCCCTTTCATATGTGGGCTCCTGATGTTTATCAGGGTGCTCCGACCCCTGTTACCGCTTTCATGGCAGTGGGACCCAAGGCCGCCGCATTTGCCGCTTTTTTTCGGATATTTGCTGAAGCCTTCCCGGAAATGTCGCCATCATGGGAAACACTCCTGAGCATCATCGCCGTTCTCAGCATGTTCGTTGGTAATCTCGGTGCCATCATGCAAACCAATATCAAGCGGATGCTGGCGTTTTCCAGTATCTCGCACGCAGGTTATATCTTGATGGCGATCATCGCCAAAAGTTCTCTCGGCGGTTCAGCCCTGCTGTTTTATATGTTGGCCTATACCTTCATGACCTTTGGAATTTTTGGCATCGTCATTATCCTGGGTCGAAAAGGTGAAGAGAATCTGGAAATCGAAAATTATTCGGGCTTGGCCTACAAGCATCCAATTATAGCGTTGAGCATGACCATCTTCCTCCTGTCATTGGGCGGATTGCCGCCGTTTTCCGGGTTCGTCGCCAAGTTTTACATCTTCAGTGCCGCGATTCAGGAAGGGTTACTCACGCTGGTTATCATCGCTGTGCTCAACAGCGCCATCTCGTTTTATTACTACCTGAAAGTCGTGGTTTTCATGTATATGAAAGAATCGGAAGCGGAGTTTAAAATCTCCCTGACTCCCATGACCCTGTTTGTGATTCTGATCGGCGTGATCGGCACCATCAACCTCGGCATCTTCCCCAACACCATCATCACCCTCGCCTCCCACTAGCAGGTTGGGGATTTTTTTGACAACCTGCCTTTTCCTGTGCTAAAAGTCGGTCTTTATTTCCCCCATAATTCAACGAAATTTCATGAAGATTCATGAGTATCAAGCCAAAGAAATTTTAAGAAAATATAATGTCGCCGTGCCGAACGGTATTCTGATTTCCAATAAGTCAGAAGCCGCTCGAGCCGCCAAAAAAATCGGCACCGATGTCGTAGTGGTCAAGGCTCAGATTCACGCAGGAGGACGCGGAAAAGGCGGTGGCGTCAAACTGGCAAAGAGTCCGCAGGAAGCCGAAAAATATGCTGGTGATATTCTGGGCATGACTCTCGTCACCCCTCAAACCGGTTCCGAAGGTCGACTGGTTAAAAAAGTGTTGATTGAAGAAGGCATGTCCATCGCCAAAGAGTTGTACATGGGCATTCTGGTAGACCGGGAAACCAGCCAGGTTCTCATCATGGCTTCAGAAGCGGGTGGAATGGAAATTGAGGAAGTTGCTGAGGCCACTCCGGAAAAGATCATTAAAGAAACGGTGGACCCTGTGATCGGCGTTCAACCTTATCTGGCACGAAAAATCGCGTTCGCCTTAAACATTAAAGGAGCGGCTTTGAAAGCCGTCATTCCTTTCATCATCAATCTCTACGACGCATTTGTTAAGGAAGACTGCTCGATGCTGGAGATCAATCCCCTCGTCATCACCTCTGACGAACGGGTGCTGGCTCTGGACGCAAAGGTGGACATTGACGACAACGCTATGTACCGCCATAAAGATACCCAAGAGTTGCGCGATCTGGATGAAGAAGATCCCCTGGAAGTGGAAGCCAGCAAGTTCCACCTGAACTACATCAAGCTGGATGGGAATATTGGCTGCATGGTAAACGGAGCCGGTCTGGCAATGGCAACGATGGATATTATTAAACTATCCGGAGGAGAACCGGCCAACTTTCTTGATGTTGGCGGTGGGGCCGATGAGGAAATGATCGAAAACGGTTTCCGCATCATCCTTTCTGATCCTGCCGTGAAAGGAATCTTCATTAATATTTTTGGTGGTATTCTTCGCTGTGACATTCTCGCTCGCGGGGTGGTCGCCGCAACCAAAAAACTCAAAATCAAAATTCCCGTTGTAGTGCGAATGGAAGGCACCAATATGGAAGAAGGACATCAAACTCTCAAAGACTCCGGCCTGAACTTCGCCATTGGGGATGGAATGAAAGACGGAGCCAAAAAGGTGGTCAAAGCTATAAAATGAGCATACTCGTTGATGAAAACACAAGATTGATAACCCAGGGCATCACTGGCCGCGAAGGTATGTTCCACACTGAGCAGTCGATAAAATATGGTACTCGTGTTGTAGGTGGCGTGACCCCGGGTAAAGGCGGACAAACAGTATTAGGAAAGATCCCTGTCTTCAATACGGTGCAAGACGCTCTCACCAAAACAAAGGCCAACGCGACCATGATCTTTGTTCCGCCACCCTTTGCTGCCGATGCGATTTTAGAAGCGGCCGATGCCGGTATTGCGTTGATCATCTGCATCACGGAGGGAATTCCCGTCAGCGATATGGTGAATGTCTATAAATATCTGCAGGGCACCGAAAGCCGGTTGATTGGGCCCAATTGTCCTGGCGTCATTTCTCCCGGTAAAGCGAAAATCGGTATCATGCCCGCTCACATCCATAAAAAGGGCAACGTTGGCATCATTTCCCGTAGTGGAACCCTGACCTACGAAACTGTTGGCCAGTTGACCGCGCTGGGCATTGGCCAGTCCACCTGTGTAGGGATTGGCGGCGACCCTATCATCGGCACACAGTTCATCGACGTACTGAAATTATTCCAGAAAGATCGAGGCACCAAAGCTATTTGCATGATCGGTGAAATCGGAGGGAGCGCCGAAGATGAAGCGGCTTATTACATTAAGAAACACGTCACCAAACCGGTGGTCGGATTCATCGCCGGCCAGACCGCACCTCCAGGTCGACGCATGGGTCATGCCGGTGCTATCATCTCCGGAGGACAGGGAACCGCTGAGGAAAAAATGAAGATCATGAAGCGATGCGGAATCAAAGTGGTAAAAAGTCCTGCCGATCTCGGTAAAACCATCCAAAAAGCCCTGTAAAGCTCATTCATCCCTCCACAGGGCAAGATCGATTATTTTTTTTCTTCCACATCCTCATAAGAAAGATAACCCAGTCGACTTTCATAATCCAGTTGATCGAAAGGCCTGCCTTGCCGAAAACTGGAAAAATGCAGGTCTGCGAAACAAGCAATGATGGCATGTAGTACTTCATGCTTTTCCATTCCCTGTTCAAGCAATTTGTTGAAAGCCTGCAACACAAATTCGGGTTGCTCGGTTCTAATTTGGCTATCAACTATAGTGTGCAAAACTGTATGTACGAAGGGACTGACAACTTGTCCATTGATCTCTTGAGGATAGGCTGCCATCTCACCCGTCAACCAAATTTCTTCAAACTCCGGATGCATGTCCATGACATAGGAGATTCGTTCATCGAGTTCTTCAATATCCCTGCCCTGTTGCCGGTCAGAGGCAACCCTTAATATCCTGACTTGTGTTTCTTTATCAAAGTTCATAAGTTAATGACTCAAAATTGGATTGGATTGGATTGGATTTGAACAATGCATGTTTTTAAGATTCAGATGCATTTTAAGGTTAAGGAGTTTCGGAAAAATGAGTCCGACGGTCTTTTCCCAACCCCCCATAAACCATGAAGACCCGTTTTCCCTGGCGCATATGGTATTTGGCCCAGGCGGGAGATTTACCGTCATAACTGGCATTGGGGTCATCCCCCTCGGCCTTTAAATAATCTGGATAGTCCAGGCCAGCATCATAAGAATCCATGAGGAGGCAATCGGTCGTAAAACCTTTGCCTGTCAACTCAATTTTGCTTAAAAACGCTTCTATCTTTGCGGGGTCACTTATTTCAATGGGTTGCATAATCCGTCCAGTGAGAATTAGATAATAAAATACTCATTATAACAGCTAAACATGGACTAAGGTGTTCTGAATTTGGACTCTCAACCTCTATTGATGTATATTGTTACTTGTGAAGTGTTCCATCAGTCGTGCCTGAAGATAAAACCTGTATACTCCAGAGATATGACATGCTAATTCAAGATAATTTATTATTAACCCGTTCAAACCCCAGCGGTCAAGGCGGAACTCAGTTTTTGTACCGAGTGAAGAACTATGGGGTCACCGCTTTGTCAGGCCCTCAGGAAGAAATTTCCATGATTCATTGGGAAGTGGAAATCATCAAGTTCCCGAGCCAGAAAACTGCGGAGTTTGAGGTTTGCCATTCCACCGAATTGGCGGACAAAACCCTTAAATTTTATACAGATAAGTCCTTAAATGAGTTTTTACAGAAGGCCTTTCAATACTTTGAGGAACTGGATTCCCTGGAAAAAATGTTGCCTCAGGATATCTAAAAAGCCATGAGTTCTTAAAAGTGGAGAAAAGCCCTCTATAAATCGGCTTAAGCCTTGACAGGAGGGCGGTTTATTTCTAATATGTGTCTCTTTTTTATGAGGAAGCTGGTCGGCTTTTCTAATGAGGTTACTTTTCCTGCAAAGTCCGGCTAATTAGGTTATTCGCTATAGTTTTTACCGGAATTTATAATAAATTCTGCGCACTGATATTTTGAAATAATAAGGAGTGAGTCATGGCAAATGTGAAAGGTGCAGCAGTCAACAGAACAGCTGTCGATGAAGGAAAACCAGCTGACTGGATCCCCGGGACAGATAGGCAAACAGTAGTAGACCCTATGGAAATGTTTCACAAACTCCCCCGTGAGAAACAGTTCATTACAGGAAGTGAAGCAGCAAGGGAATCTATGAGACGGGCAAGCATCGATATTGCGATTGCCTATCCGATCACGCCACAGAGTGAATCCATGCAGCAGGCCGGGTATCTCTATGATGAAGGATATATCAAAGAGTATTATCGAGCCGAAGAAGAAATTGGAACCTTCTCAGCAATTTCCGGTGCTTCCCGTGCGGGAGTGCGCGCCTTGACAGCAACTTCAGGCCCTGGCCTGATGCGCGGCATGGAGGCGATCAGCTCATGGCCGGGCGCAAGAACCCCGATCATCATGCTCAATATGTGCCGGGTTATCAATACGCCTCTGGCCATTCAGCCGGATAATATTGAAATGTCATTCATGCTGAATACTGGTATGATTTTGCTGCATGCAGAAAACCAACAGGACTTTTATGACTACCCGCTTGCGGCAATTATGGCCTCGGAGCAGGTCGATGTAACCTTACCTGCTTGTGTCTCTACAGATGGATTTTTCGTAACCCATGCGCGTGGCCCTGTTTTGATCACCCCTGAAGAATACAAACTACCCCCTCGGGATGGATGGCGGTCTGCGGTTCCTGCTATGGATAACGAGAACCCGCCCGCACGTATCTCGCGGGATGCCCCAATTCAGAAAAGTAATTTCATCAGTTACCACATGCACTCAAGCTGGCAACAGGAAGTTTTTGCGGCGGTACATCGTTCGGCAAAATATTTTCGTAAATACCTTGGCGGTTTGATTGAAGTGATCAACCCAGGATCTGAGGATTTAATCATTGCTTCTGGTTGCGCTGTTTCTCAAGCCCGCGAAGCGGTTCGGCAGGAAGGGGAACAAGGACGAACTGTAGGTCTGATTAAAATCAAAACCATTCGTCCTTTCCCAACGGCAGAAATCATCGAAGCGATTAAAGGTGCCAAGCGAATCCTGGTTCCTGAGTTCAATCAGGCTGGCTGGCTTCACAAAGAACTCTGTTCCGTGCTCTATGGCAAATCTACCGCAGTCATCAAAGATGGCCCGAGAGTATATGGCGGTATGACCATGCCGACCGAGATGGTTCTGGAGGCACTGGCAGATTTTCGCAAAGAGGTTAAGTAACCGTTTTCTCGTTTTTGTTGTTTAGCTTTTTGTATACAGGTATAATATTAGGGTGAAAACCCACCTATGTTTATAATACTCAAACACTTTTTCATATAAGGATAAAACCTCATGTCTCTTGAAAATTTATATCCCTCTCCGGTATTTAAAGACTTTTTGCCTATTGAATATAGAGACTTGGTAGAACATGGCCCATACAATAACCGTAATGGTGCGGATAAACAAACAGTAAAAGTAACGGATATGGGGAAATTCAAGGAAGTGATTGAAGAACATCCCATGTGTGCGGGCTGTGCAATGACCTTATTCATCCGTCTCGTTTATATTGGAATGCCTAACCCTGAGCACACGATTGTTGTCGGCACCGCCGGCTGTGGGCGACTGGCAATTTCCCAGGCTTCCGTACCGTTTATTTACGGGAACTACGGCGATACCAACGCAGTGGCTTCCGGTCTGAAACGCGGCCTGGAAGTTCGTTTCCCAAACCAGAAAAAAGACGTTGTGGTTATGGCAGGTGATGGCGGATTGATCGATATTGGGTTCCAAGGCATGATGCATTCCTGGTTCCGCAAAGAAAAATTCGTCACCATCATGCTCGACAATGAAGTTTATGGAAACACCGGTGGTCAGGAAAGTGGCATGACCAATCACGGTAAAGTTCTCAAAATGGCTCCCCGTGGAAAATTCGGAGAAAAAGTTGATGCTCTGGGGCTGGCCAAGGTATCTGGAGTGGATTATATTTGCCGTTTGGCTCCCACAAACCCAGCTAGGGTTGCTCGGACTGTTCGCCGTGCAATTATGGTAGCTCGAGAAGTAGGACATAGCTACATTCAGGCTTATACTTCCTGCAATATCGAATACTCTATTCCCACCCCGGATGTCATGAAAGATGCCTTCGAAATAGAAAAAGAGCGTTATGGTTTCGAAGAAATCATTTCACCCAAGGCAAAAGAGTATCTGGATGAAATTGAGAAAAAAGCCAAAAAGAAAAAATCAGACAAGTAAGGAGAAAATAAAAATGGTAGCAGCAGTTAAGCGCTATAACATTCGTATGGCAGGAATTGGAGGTCAAGGTGTGGTGACGGCATCCCACATTGTCAGCAACGGTGTGGTTATATCCGGTGGTTTCAGTTCCCTGGTTCCTTTTTTCGGATCAGAAAAGCGGAACGCACCCGTTGAAAGTTATGTCCGCATCTCCAACGAGGAGATTTTTGAGATTGGAGAGATCATCTATCCGAACGTTCTCATGATTTTTCATCCTTCTGTAATTACGCTGGGTAAGTCCTACACCATGCCGTTTTATACAGGTCTGAAGCAACATGGAATCATTCTCATCAACAGCAAAAAACCGATTCCATTTACCTTGGATGAACAAAGGGAGATGGAAGAGAAAGAAACGCGCATTTACTATCTGCCGGCCACAGAAATGGCGAATGATTTGGCAAAAACGGACCTGGCCACCAATATGGCCATGTGCGGTGCTATTTCTGGAATCTTCGGCCTCCCTGACCCTGAGTCCCTGGCGGCATCTGTTAAAGACCGGTTCGTTGGGAAAGGTATTGTAGTATCGGGTGGTACAGCAGCTTTGGACAGTGCTATTGAGAAAAAATTTGCGAAAAAGCAAAAATTGCTGGAAGCCAACCAAATGGTACTTGATGCGGCTATCCAATACGCCGTTGATCAAGGTTGGTCTGAAGCTGAACAACCTGCAAAAGCCACCGCATAACGTTTTAGACTGGAGAAAACATGTACTACATTGCTGAAGTTGACAAAGAGATATGCTCGTCCAAGAATTGCCATCTCTGTACACAATATTGTCCAGAATCAAACTGTATCAATTATAGCGAGGCAGATAAGTCGGCGTATGTCTCTGTAGATCGATGCAAAGCTTGTGAAATTTGTGTTTACATCTGTACAGATATCGCCAAGAACGATGCCATTCAAATGAAATGGATTGAAGAGTTGGACGAAGGTTTTGTCATTAAAAAAACCGGGATTGTTCTACGCTAACTAAATTTTTTACTAAAAGGTATTTGGGCTTCACCGCTCAAATACCTTTTTTTAATGAATGACCCCGCCGCAAGCAAGATATCCGATAAAGATTTTTATTTATATGACGTGGCGAGCCACGGGGAATAAAACCCGATTGTGGGATTCAATTCCTAAACCTTAAAAGAAAGCCCTGAAATGGAAAGAACTTTTGCTATCATCAAGCCTGACGGCGTAGAACGCAACCTCACAGGCAAAATCCTCGAGCGCATCGAGTCTAACGGATTTAAAATTGTCGCCATGAAACGGGCTCTGCTCAGCAAGGCTCAAGCTGAAGGATTTTATTATGTCCACAAGGAACGGCCTTTTTTCGATGGCATGACCACTACCATGAGTTCAGGTCCCGTCGTCTTGCTGGTGCTCGAAAAGAAAAATGCCATCGCCGACTGGAGAAAATTGATGGGAGCTACCAATCCGGCGGATGCCGAGGCGGGAACCATTCGCAAGGATTTTGCTGAAAATATTGAAAGAAACACCTCACACGGCTCCGATGCACCGGAAACTGCGGCATTTGAAATGTCCTATTTCTTCAGCCAGACTGAAATCCTTTCCTGACTCATTCCTGTGAGAAGGAATAGGCTAGTGCATGTTCAGGCGAGAAGAGCAGTTGCCCTCTGAATTAACATTACTCAATGGGCCTCCGCCGAGGAGAAATTTTCAAACCCAGAACAACAAAGGTGTATCATCTTAATATTATGAGAATTCTTAGTACATGGATAGCTCTGACACTATTTCTGACCCCCATGCAGGTTTGGGCCGGGTCCGGTTATGATTATCAGCTCTACAAGAATCACGAAAGTTATGGCATCGTTGTTTTCCCGAAAAAATTCATTTTTAAGGAATTAAGCGACCATATCGCCTCATTATCGTTTTCAGAGGTCGAGTCGGGCAAAGCGGTCATGCGCCGGGGCTCCAAGAATGAAAATGAAACTCTGATGATGCCGCTGGAGGTGGAAAAAAAGCATTCCATTGAAAAGTTTATTGTCATACAGGTCTTGACTCAATATAAAATGCTGGTGGGCATTTATGACCCTGAATGGGGCCTCACTTTGCCTTCCACCCCATTTGGCCTGGAAGCCCTTAAACAGAATATTCCCAAGACCTTGAACGTGTTTCGTGGAAGCAATCCTCAGCGTAAGACAAGAATGCAATACCCCGAAAGGCCAGGCTTTAAAAAAAAGGCCCGGCTTTATAAAAAGGCCAGGCTTTAAAAAGCCCCGCCCTGAAGGGCCTGTTTTTCTTAATTTTTCCCGCAAGCGGGATTATAATGTAAGTGACATTCTCAAAACGCAACCCATGTGATGGCCTGGAGAAACCAATGCCTGTATATGAGTACCAATGTGAAAAATGCAAGGACATCGTAGAAGTCCTGCAAAAAATTAGTGACGACCCACTCGAAAAATGTGAAAAATGTGATGGCAAATTGAGCAAACAGTTCAATCAGATGAACTTTCATTTGTACGGATCGGGCTTTTACTCAACCGACAACAAACGCAAATACCTAAAATAATCACCCATGATTCTTATCACCCGCCGCCTGGAATTTTGCGCCAGCCACAGATTGTACAACCCTTCCTTTTCGGATGAAAAAAACGCCGCGATCTTTGGTTTATGCAATAACCCCAATGGGCACGGGCACAACTACGTCCTGGAGGTTACCGTTAGAGGGGAAGTGGATCCGGAAACCGGAATGGTACTGGATCTCAAATCGCTTAAAAAACTGATCAACGAAGAAATCGTCGACAAGGTCGACCATAAAAATCTCAATGTGGATGTGGCGTTTTTAAAAAATGTGATCCCCACAGCAGAAAACATCGCCATCCATTTCTGGAATATCATTGAACCCAAAATCAAGAACGGCACTCTGCACGAGATCAAGCTTTTTGAGTCGGAACGCAATTTTGTCGTTTACCGGGGAGCTGAACTTGAAAGACCTCATTAGACAAATACTGTGCATGGTGGGCGAAGACCCTTCTAGAGAAGGGCTCAAGAATACCCCTGAGCGGGTGGAGAAGTCGCTGGAATTTTTAACCAGTGGCTACGGGGTTAATATTGAAGATCTCGTTAATGGCGCCTTATTCCAGGAAGACTATGACGAAATGGTTATCGTCAAGGACATTGACCTGTTCAGCATGTGTGAGCACCATATGCTCCCCTTCATTGGGAAATGCCATGTCGCCTATCTGCCAAAGGGAAAAATTATTGGGCTTAGTAAAGTGCCCCGGATTATCGATGCGTTCAGCCGCCGCCTGCAAGTACAGGAACGCCTGACTAAACAAATCGCCGATTCTCTGAACCAGATTCTTCAACCCATTGGAGTGGGGGTGGTGATTGAAGCTCTTCACCTTTGCATGTGCATGCGAGGAGTAGCAAAGCAAAATTCCTACACCACCACTAGTTCCATGCTAGGCACCTTCAAGTCAGACGCCAGAACCCGCAGTGAATTTTTGAGCCTGATCCCCCCCCAAGGGACAAGGCGATGATCGAATAGTAATATACTTTAAAAATAGAGAGACCCCTGCTTGAAACCGGATACCAGAGAAATAGTTCTCGAAAATAATGCTCTCATTCCAGAACTGTTTGGCAGTCATGATCTCAACCTCAAACTGATTGAGAAAAAATTCAACGTCCGCATCACCACCCGAGAAAACCATATCCAGCTTAAGGGCGACCCCAAAGATATCGAAACAGTCGAAAACCTTTTCATGCAACTGGAGAAACTGCACGTCGCCAACCTCCCGGTCGAAAACGGAGACGTGAAATTTGCCATTCGACTCATAGCCGAAGACCCTGGAGCCGACCTCAAAGCCATCTTTTCGGAACGCATTGCTGTTTCTCCGAAGAAGGGCTATATCACCCCCAAAGGACCTGCACAACACCAGTTCATCCAATCTATCAGGCAGGACGATATCGTTCTTTCCATTGGCCCTGCAGGAACAGGAAAAACCTATCTGGCTGTGGCAATGGCAGTGGAGGGCCTGCTCAAGAAAAAATTTAAACGAATTGTGCTGGTGCGCCCTGCTGTCGAGGCCGGTGAAAAACTGGGTTATCTGCCGGGAGATATCGCCGAAAAAATCAACCCCTACCTCATGCCCCTCTATGATGCGTTAAGTGATATGATGGAGAGCAATCATGTGAGACAACTCATTGATGATGGCACTATAGAAATTGCCCCGTTGGCCTATATGCGCGGAAGAACATTGAGTGATTCGTTTATCATTCTTGATGAGGCTCAGAACTCCACCCGTGAACAGATGAAAATGTTCCTGACCCGTTTGGGGTTCCGGTCGAAAATGGTGGTCACCGGAGATATCACCCAAATCGACCTTCCCAAAAACAGTGACTCGGGGCTCATCCATGTTCAAAATCTTTTAAACAAGATTAAAGCCATCAGCTTTGTTTATTTTTCAATCAAAGATGTCGTCCGCCATGAGCTGGTGAAAAAAATTATTAAAGCTTACGATAAACCTGGTTTGGATCAGGAATAGTTTTATCAACTCCTTGATCATCTTGATACCCACTAATTTTTTATTTTTCTTTGCGCTTTTATGGAAATTTTCATAAAAAATGACTATCGCGAAATCAAAGTAGATACCCTGAAAATAAAACGGCAAATCGGCAAAGTCCTCGACTCCCTTCGTTGCAATGAGCATGAAATCAGCATATTGTTTGTCGGAGACCAGGGCATTCGTGGTCTGAATCACCAGTTCAGGGATGTCGATCGGCCGACAGATGTGTTATCGTTTCCCCAGATTTTGGAAGGCGAACCAGAAGTTCCAGGGGCGTCTGTTCTGGGTGATGTGGCCATTTCCCTTGAAACAGCCCGTCGCCAATCCAAGGAACACGGCTTGTCTTTGGAAGAAGAATTAACTTTATTGCTCATTCACGGCATCCTCCACCTCTTGGGCTATGACCATGAAATATCTGATCGGGAGGAAGAGCGAATGCGCAAAAAAACCCGGGAATTATTCGAACTGATTTATCCTGACAAAAAGCTTGCGGATACATGCAACTTCTGACTTGATAAAACCCTTTGCTTAGGAAAAACCATGAAGCAACTCTGGGCACCATGGAGGATGGAATATGTCAAGAGCGAAAAATCAGACGAATGTATTTTCTGCTCACTCCCCAAGGAAAGTGATGACGAGAAAAGCAATATCCTTTATCGGGGTCAGTCGGTTTTTATCATCATGAATACTTTTCCCTATAATTCCGCCCACTTGATGGTATCGCCCTTTAGACATATAGGCTGTTTGACCGAACAGGATGACAACGAAAATAAGGAGTTGAGTCAACTGACCCATAAATGCATCGAGATATTGCGGACTACGGTAAACCCTGACGGTTTTAATATTGGGTATAATATCGGCAAAGCTGCTGGGGCCGGATATGATGAGCATATTCATTGTCACATCGTTCCCCGATGGACCGGAGACACTAATTTCATGCCTGTTTTGGGGGAAACCAAAGTCCATCCGGAGCACCTGAAAGCCACCTATAACAAACTTCTTCCTCACTTTAAAAATCTGTAACACATAAACCCTATGGGCGTTTCGACCAAAAGTATTAAGGTCAAGCAAGATGACAGCCCCATGATGCAACAGTATCAGGGAATCAAAAAGGAATACTCCGATTCCATTTTGTTTTTCAGAATGGGAGACTTTTACGAAATGTTCAATGACGATGCAAAAACCGCGTCCGGAATTTTACAGATCGCTCTCACATCCAGAAATAAAAAATCCAATCCTGTACCCATGTGCGGGATTCCCCATCATTCAGCAAACCTTTACATCAACAGACTCCTTAAAGCCGGCAAGAAGGTCGCCATCTGCGAACAAATAGAAGATTCGAAACAGGCCGAGGGACTGGTCAAAAGGGAAGTGGTCCGGGTCATCACCCCAGGGACCATTCTGGATGATAATATGCTGGACCCTAAAAAGGACCAGTTTATCGCCTCTGTATATTTCGGGAAAAACCAAATAGGACTCGCTGCACTTGATGTGTCGACCGGGATTTTTAAAGTTACACAGATCAATGGGAAAAATACCCTCCCTCTTCTTGCCGATGAACTGCAGAAACTGGATCCCAAAGAAATAATCATCCCCGACTCAAAAAAAGAGGAGGCTCGGCCCTGGCTCCCGATGGGTGAGGTGTTTGTCCACACCTCGGAAGACTGGGTCTTTTCTTTCAACGAGGCTTATAAAAACCTGATCGCGCATTTTAAGACCCAGTCTTTGGAAGGGTTCGGCTGTGAAAATATGGAAGCGGGAATTGTTTCGGCCGGAGCATTGCTCCATTACCTGCAGGAAACCCAGAAGTCAGCCCTGAAGCACATCACCACCCTCACCCCCTTTCCCATTCACGACTACATGGCCTTGGATCAGTGCACACTAGCAAGCTTGGAACTGGTCCAGTCCAGCGAAGGCACCCGGAAAAATTCTCTGTTGGACCTGCTTGACCTTTCCCAGACTCCGATGGGCGCACGGCGAATTCGAGAATGGATTTTAAAACCGTTGATAGATGCTGAAAAAATCTGCGAACGCCTGAGCATCGTTGAAGACTTCAAGGATAATCCTACTGAGAGAAAAAACCTGCGCAATCTCCTGAAGCATATCTTCGACCTGGAAAGGTTACTGGGACGAATCACCCTTTCTGCCTGCAATGCAAGAGATCTCATTGCGCTGAAAACATCCATGAGCGTTTTTCCTGAATTATCAAAGGCTCTTAAAAGTTATGACTCCAGTCCTTTAGACACTTATCTTGAAAACTGGGACAACCTCGATGATATTTATGATTTGATTGAGAGGAATATCCTGGACGACCCGCCCCTTGGCCTGAAGGAAGGAAACCTGATCAAAGCCGGTTGCAACGAGGAACTGGATCGCCTTAAAAATATTACACGGCAAGGAAAAAACTGGATCGCCTCGTTGGAACTGGAGGAAAAAGAGAAAACCGGCATTCCCCTCTTAAAAGTCGGCTTCAATAAAATTTATGGGTATTATATAGAAGTCACCAAAAAACATAGCGACCGCGTACCGGATGAATATATTCGCAAGCAGTCGCTGGTCAATGCAGAGCGTTATATTTCACCCAAACTGAAAAAATATGAAGAAGAAATCACCGGTGCGGAAGAAAAAATATTCGCCATAGAACAAAAACTGTTCGAGGAGATTCGATCGACCGTTGCCCTTGCTGGCTCCCGCATACAGAACATGGCACGGATCATCAGTGAAATTGACGCGTTATCCTCATTTGCCGAAACCGCACACCGATACAATTATTGCCGGCCGGAGTTCACCAGTGACCGCAGCCTCGTCATTGAAAACGGTCGCCACCCTCTCATAGAACAAATAGATCCTTTGGTTCGTTTCATCTCTAACGACACATTTCTGGACTCAGTGAAACAACAGATCATGATCATTACCGGTCCCAATATGGCAGGGAAATCCACTTATCTAAGACAGGTTGCATTGATCAATCTCATGGCACAAATAGGAAGTTTTGTTCCTGCTGACAAAACCAGCCTGGGAATCACGGACCGTATTTTTTCCCGGGTGGGAGCGCAGGATCATTTAATAAAAGGGCTATCCACTTTCATGGTGGAAATGAACGAAACCGCCAACATCCTTAACAACGCTACCCCGGACAGCCTGATCATTCTGGATGAAATTGGTCGGGGAACCAGTACCTTTGATGGAATCAGTATTGCCTGGGCCATTGTCGAATTCCTTCACAAATCCGATCAGGGAGGTGGACCCAAAACACTTTTCGCCACCCATTACCACGAACTGGCAGATATATCCCGTGTCCTTCCGGGAGTCAAAAATTTTAATGTTCAGGTCAAGGAATGGAATGATGAAATCATCTTTCTTAGAAAAATTGTTCCAGGAGGAGCCGACAAAAGCTACGGCATTCAAGTCGCACGGCTGGCAGGGTTACCTAAAAAAGTTCTGGAGCGTGCTCATGAGGTTTTATTCAACCTGGAGCAAAGCGAGTTTGATGAGGTCGGTGTTCCAAAAATCTCCCGCTCCGAAAACCATGAAAACAAGCACTCCTCGGACCAACTAGGCCTTTTCCCAGACCAGGAGAACCCGTTGATCCGTAAAATTAAGGAAATCGATCCCAACCAGCTATCTCCAAGAGAAGCACTGGAGGTTCTATTCGAGCTAACCCAGCTAGTAAAGGACAATCTTAAGTGAATATTTTAGTTACAGGAGGTGTAGGGTTCTCATCGGCTCCCATATCGTCAATGCCTATATTGAAGCGAGCCATCACGTCACCGTGATCGACGACCTTTCATCGGGATGAGTTGCGGTTTCTGAACCCTAGAGGCAAAATCTTATGAAATGGACATCTTCGACCCCAAGGTCTTCGAGATTTTAAAATATGAAAAAATTAGTGCCATCAACCATCATGCCGCTCAAATTTTCGTATCCGAATCAGCCACCGACCCCCCTATTCTATGCTAACGTCAATATTACTGGGACTTTACAACTCACCCAAAGTGCAGTATCTTTAGAAGAATGCAGTATCTTTAGAAGAATAATGTGGGAACGGGAAAAGAAACCAGCAGTTTCTTTGAAGCAAGGATTAAACCAGCAGTTCCTTTGAAGCAAGGATTAAACCAGCAGTTCCTTTGGAGCAAGGATTAATTGAAACGTACGATTTTTTCCAGAACCAAACAGAATAGCCTGATTTTTTTATGGGTTTCAACCTTTTATCTGCTGACGATGGGGCTGGTTTCGCCCGTGTCAGCAGTATCACCCGATGTTGTCAATATTGGTGTTGGCACAAAAGGCAAGTATGTGGTGATGAACGCCAGGCTGGTGGATGGTTTCACGGAAAAAATACAGGAAGCGATCGCAAACGGGGTGCCGATGGGTTTTACCTTCGAAATTGAACTCCTCAAAGAAAATATGATATGGATGGATAGCATGATCAGTTCCAATAAGGTCCGGCATCGAGTCCAGTTTGATTCGCTCAAGAAAACATACCAATTCTCAGAACTCGGAAAAAATGTAAGAAGAAAAATAATTACCCGGAATGAATCCCGCTATCAGAAACTGATGCTCACCTTAAAAGACATTCCTATTGCCCCGATATACAAGCTGGACCCAAACGAAAAATACTATGTCAGGGTCAAGGCAGATTTAGAAACGGATCGATTCTGGTTTCCCTTCAACTACATTTTCTTTTTTGTTCCATTCAGTGAATTTGAAACTTCATGGGCACAAACCTCCCCGCTTTCCATTGACCCTGATCTGGAGATGTCAAAACAGGCAAGCGGTTCGCGCCAAAAAAAGGGTAGCATTTCTACAGACGTCATCCGCTCATTCAACAAATAGATAGTCTTCGCTCCAAAACATTTCTCACAGCTAAACAAATTTCTTTTACTGCTGTTAATACTTGGGGTCGTCTTTTCTTCTATGAGGCTTGGGATGGCCGCCATGAATCAATGGCAGGGTCATTAATTTGAGACACCCGCTACCTGCTCCCAAGAATCATCAAAAGCAAATTTAGGATGCAAGGTTCTAATTTCCTCAAGACCATTTTTCAGGCTTGTGTGTTAAACTATTGTTTTGAAGTCACTCAATATTTTCGGAAGCCACTATGCCGTCCGATCCTCTCATCAGCAAACCCCTAGCCTATAATATCTCACCTACCGAGAAACAATTGCGTGATAAGCGAAAGCGTACGACTCTGACCGCTCTGGGAGTTTTTATCGCTCTCATCGGCATGACCTTTCTGGGGAACTATTTTCTACAGCCTCAGTCTACTTCAACGATCGGCAACAATATTGCCGTTCTCGCAGTGTTCAATGTCGTTTTAATCCTGCTTTTTATATTGATCCTTCTGATTACGCGAAATCTTATTAAAGTTTATAACGAGCGTAAAAGCAAAATCATCGGTTCCAAGTTTCAGACCAAATTAATCATCGCCTTCTTGATCCTGGCACTGGTTCCATCCATACTTCTCTTCACGGTGGCCAGCAAATTATTCACCTTCAGTATCGGCAACTGGTTTAATTTGCAGACAGAACAGACCCTGGAATATTCCATGGATATTGCCAGAAATTATTATTCAGACCTTGAAAAGAGAGCCCTTTCAAAAACTAAAAACATTGAGCGCTTTATCAATAATGAGGAACTGTACTTAAAGGTGAAACGGGACAGGTTGTATGCCCTGGCCCGGGAAAAAGTAGTCGAATATAATCTGGCCGGCATCCTCATTTACGACAATAATTTAAAACCTATTGTCCGTGAATTGGATTCCTCCAGACTTCCTTTACAGACCCCGTTGAATTTTTCCGAACTAATCAAGAAAAGTCTTGATGGTGAAGGTGTGACAGAAATTCAAATGACCAATAGGGGAAGCCTGATGATCGTGGTCGTTCCCCTTACAGAGACCCTTGAAGGAAAAATTTCGATATGGGGATATATCCTCACCCTCAATCCTGTTTTAAAAAGCTCGTTAAGAAAAATTGAAACTATCCGAAATACCTTTGAAGACTACCAGCAACAAAGTTTTCTAAAAATTCCGGTCAGTGCAAACTACTACACGACCTTTCTGCTCATTACTTTGCTAATACTTTTTTCCGCCATCTGGCTGGGTTTTTATATGGCACGAGGCATCACTGTACCCATCCAGCAATTGGCAGAAGGAACACGGCGTATCACAGAAGGAGATCTCGACTTCAAGATTGGAGTCCAGGCAACCGATGAAATAGGAATTCTTGTAGACTCTTTCAACACCATGACCCTCCAGCTAAACGAAAGCCAGCTCAATATTCAGCACGCCCATGAAGATCTTAAAAAAACAAATATCGAACTAGACCGAAGAAAAAACTATATAGAAACTATTTTGGACAACATCGGCGCGGGTGTGGTTTCGATTGATAAAATGGGCTATATCACTACCTTTAATAAGGCGGCTGAAAAAATTCTCAATCTTAAAAGTGAAAAAGTTTTCGGCTCATCCTACCGTGATACTTTAGAGTTTCCCTGTCATCAGACGATAAGAAAACTCACTCTACGCATGTTCAGCCAGAACAAGGAGTCCATGGAAGAACAAATTGATCTGCGCATAGGAGAAAACAACCTTACCCTTTTAGTCAATATTCAGATTCTTCGAGGAGCAGCCCGAAAATACCGAGGAATGGTTGTCGTCTTTGAAGATCTAACCCGCCTGATAAAAACTCAGAAAATTGCAGCATGGAAAGAAGTTGCACAGGGAATCGCCCATGAAATCAAGAACCCTCTTACTCCAATCCAGCTCAACACCCAAAGATTGAAGAAAAAATATTATGAAAACAGGGAAGACTTTGGCCAGATTTTTGATGAGAGCATCAATATCATCACTCAGGAAGTCGAGGGAATGAAGGAACTGCTCAATGAGTTTCTAAGGTTTTCAAGAATGCCTACTCCCAATCCAAGACCCACCTCTCTGCACAAAATCATTGATGACATCCTGATATCCTATTCAGAGCACGATAAGCATTTAAAGATCAAAAAAAGTTTTGACCCTAATCTTGGAACTGTCCATATTGATCCGGAACAAATGCGCCGCGTATTCACCAACCTTTTTGAAAACGCCACAGATGCCGTTGATGATGAGGGCGCCATACAAATCAGCACACGGATCCTGCAAAAAGAAAAACTCGTCCGTATTGAGTTTTCAGACGATGGGTCAGGGATCAGTCCTACTGACAGGGAAAAACTATTTCTTCCTCATTTCACTACCAAAAAACGTGGCACGGGTTTGGGGTTGGCCATTGTCAACCGGATCATCATTGACCACAACGGTTCCATTCAAGCCAAGGACAACCATCCCAGGGGAACAGTTTTTGTCATAGATATTCCTTATTCTCCCCTTGCCCTGAAAACGGAAAGTTCTTCCTCTCGAAATTCGCACAAAATTATTTCCGCCCAATCTTAAACAGCTACTTTCATTCCATGAACTTTTGTTCTAAAATGTTCTTACTCTGAAATATTTTTGGAATTTTTCATGTCAAAACGAGTGACCCTGAATATTGACCATGACCTTTATCAACATCTTGAACAACGATTTAAGGATGATGAGCAAGGGTTGCAACAGTTTATCGTTGAAGCTATCAGGAAACAATTGGCAAGCCCACCACCGTTACCGGAAAAAAAAGACGACTTGGAAAGCTATTTGGAAAAAGGTTCTTCAGGAAGTCGAACCTATGGGGTAAAAGGACAGGGTTGGTGACCAGGTCGCAATATGCAAGAGAATTTCTGATTTGAAGCCCCGAAAACCTTTGGTCTTATAATATTTATTTTTTCTAACTGGAAAATCGACCCGAAACGGGACCGAATTTAAGAGAACAAAGCTTATGGCAAATGATCGATTTATGGATAACGGGAATGGCACCATTACCGATAACCAAATGCAAGTAATGTGGAAAAAGGTCGACTCCTTTCAGGACACTAAAAAATGGCTCAACTGGTTTAAAGGCCAGGATTATGTAGAAATCAATAATATGGAAAGGTTCGCCGGGTGCGAAGACTGGCGTTTCCCGACCGAGGAGGAAGCCTGGTCGCTGTTTGACTTGAGCTATAAGAATACCGACAAGTATGGGGATGAAATCTATCTTCATTCCGTCTTTGAATCCGGTAGCGCTGGGACCACCTGGACTCTGGAGGAACGGGACTCCTCAGCTCTGGTTGTTCAGTATGAGGATGGAATGAAAGTATGGCCCTCAAAATATGCTCATCTCAATATGGCCTACCGTATAGTCCGATCCATCAAGTAGCTTCAGTTTAACTTTTCAAATTCAGGCCGATCAGGATAAATAATCTTTATTATCGGTTTGCCGTGAGCTTCATAATTGAAGCCTGGTTGGATAACAAACCTGATTTTTACCGGGTTGCTGTTAAACTTTTTAAATTCTCGGGGGTGCACTCGCTGGGCCCCCAACTCCAAAACAAGAGGTTTCCCGGTTGGCAGGTTCAGGGTTCCCATAGCACTTTTTTCGAGATCGATTTTTATTGCTCCAGGTCTCACCCCTTCCACACGGTAGGCACCTTCCGACATATGGACGTTGCTCCCTTCATAGAAAATCCTCCATAAATAACGGGTTTCAAAACCCCGCGCCCCGGCCAGAGGCAAAGCCGGATCAAGGAACTGGAGTTGCGCACGACCTTTGTTTTTGAAAAAATGGATACTCCGCATGGGCCAGAGAGCGAAGTCTCTTTCAAAAGAACGCCGGGACATGAGACCACAACGTCGAACTTCCAGAAGCGTTTGTAGCGGCACCCTTTTTTTTCGGATCAAATTCCTACGGACTTCTAATGCGTTAGGGCTGTATAAATAACAAGTCGCCACACCCAATTTGGCATCCCGCACCGAGTCGGGAGAATCCGCTAGATTTTTTTTCAACCTTTCGATCAGTTCAGATTCGATTTCGGGGCTATAATCCCGGCCCACTTCCCTGAAAATACTTATCACGTCATCCCAATCCCTGCCAGTCAGCGCTGTTTCAAAATCGAAAACCACTTTATCCTGATAATTCATTTTGGTTTCAGAGAAATATTCCCTCCCTCCAAACACCTTGTTTTTTAAAAATTGATAGCGCTTAGGATGACTATAGCGAAAGTACGGATAGTTGATATAAGCGGAAGCCGAATTGGCAAAATCTTCCTGAGGGCTCTGCCTGGAATACGTAGAAAGCTGGCGTGTAGAGACCGGAGCGTAGTGGCCTGTATCCGGGTCATTGAGAGCCGCGAATAAATAATCATCTCCCTGTCGACCATCGAGAGCGGGAAGATGAATCAAATTGAATTTAGAGATTTTCAGCCACTCTGGGGAAAAAGAAAGGTAGCGTTGAAATATATCAAAAACATGTGCCATCTCATGCTGGACAATATTCTGGAGCTTGTCCCTGTCCTCATAAAATAAGGTATTGAAAAACTCGATGCGAGGCTCCTGATCATCTACCTCGACATGGTAAGACAGATTTGAGCTCCGGTAGACTGTTCGGAAACCAGGAAAAGTGGCGGCAGGCACATCGTCCACTGGCACCCCTTCCGGAGCCGCCCGAAGCTTACTCAAATGATAAAAACCCTTAAGCCCCGGTATATGCAGAAACGTCTCTGGCAGCTTGGAAAACGCCAAAGTGATCTCTTTGATTTCATCGGGTTTCCAGCCTAGCTCCAAATCCAACAGTTCGTAACCAAATTGGGCTTTAAAATTATCTTTGAGTTGGTTGATCTGTTGCCGGTAATCGCCGAGGTCTTCGTAGAAAGGTCGTTTGGGCTCTTGCCCCCACGAGGAGGAGGCATCAGCGCATAGAAGACTAAAAACCAAAATCAAGCCGACCACGAGCCGTGGGGACAACTGGGCAAGAGATCGTAAAACCGAGAGCGTGGTTGACAGCAGTAAAAAACTATTGCAATTTGTACCCCTCAGGGGCATGAAAGCTAAGGAAGAATACCATCCTAGCGGAGACTCTCCACTCATCACCCATCTACCCATTGGCTTTAAAACCTCAAAATTGGTCAATACTCGCAGATTAGCAGAATAAACTTTATTTCGCTATATTTAGAGTAATCCTACAAAATTAATATGTTAGCTTGGTTAAAGTGCTGGAAATATATTTTAAAATTTCGCATCTTTCCGCACGTTCGGTCATCTTACAGGTGGCTCTTAATAACATAAAAATAACAACCTAAAAAGGAGGTTTTTTCATGGCAAAACTGCCAGGCAGCAATGTAAAATTAATCAGGTTAAATCCGGAATGGTCGGTAGAAAAAGCCGCCTCCACGCCACTGGAACAAGAACTATCGATCGACGATTTCAAGGGCAAGAGACTCATTATCACCCTTCCGGGTGCTGGCGGTTTCTGCAACCAGGAATTTGATATTGTCAAAGCTAACCAGGACAAATTCAAGGCCGCAGGCGTTGATGAAGTCATTGTTGTGGTAGGAACCGATATTTTGAGTAACGCAGGAAAAGGTTTGCCCAATGTATTCCAGGATGTGAGTCAGGAGTTTGGCAATGCCAACAAGCTGACGCTGGAAGGGGTAAAAAGCCGTTATCTGCAACGCTCCGTCATTGCAGTGGATGCTAATGGTGAGCAGGTCGCCCGGGAAGATGCTGAGCTATTGGGATGCAGAACTGTTGATGCTCTTACAGGGGTAGCAAAAAAAGCGTTTTCCTGAAAAACAGACCGTCTTTCAATATAAAACTTCCCGGCTTCCCCCCGGGAGGTTTTTTTATTGCCTGCATGGGGGCATGCATTTTTTCAACCTTCAGGGTCTTCAAGAGTTTTTAAAATAGACTCCAACTCATTTTTCATCGCCCCTTTCCATTCCAGGAAAGACTCGCGGTCATAGGCGAAATCCATTTGGGTGCCTTTTCTTTTAAACCTTTTCAGTTTTTTTTTAGCACCGGCGATGGTGAATTTTTCTGCATAAAGCAGGTGCTTGATTTCCAGAACCAACTCGACATCCTTTTTCTGATACAACCTCTGCCCAGATTTATTTTTAGTCGGTTTCAACGCATCGATTTCGTCTTCCCAATAGCGCAAAACATGTTGCTCCACGCCGGCCAGGCCCGCGACTTCACCAATCTTAAAAAATAACTTATCAGGAATCAGGTTTGTCATCACAAGAAGCTTGGTTGGTGGAGTCCAGCAACTGTTTACTGGGTTTAAAGGTCAATACCGTCCGGGGGCTAATACGAATCGTTTCACCGGTTTTGGGGTTGCGGGCATTACGGGCCTTTTTCTCCCGTAAAATAAAACTGGCAAACCTTGAGATACGGACATTATTGCCATGGGTCAATTCAGATTTAATTTCGTCAAACAAAATTTCCACTGCACGGGCAGCTTCCTGGCGTGTGAACCCGACTTTCTCATAAACATGGTCAACAATATCTGCCTTCACCAGAGTTCCATTTAAATCGGCTTTATTCAAAACTGTTCCCTCAAAAAATGATAGTCTTTTTTAATATCTTCTGTCCTTCCTTCTACTTTTCTTCATAAGCCTGGTTGGCTTCATCAATAATTTTTTTCATCAAATGTTCCGGAACATCTTCATAATGATCATATTCCATGACAAACATACCCTGCCCTCCCGTCATGGAAGTCAGGTCAGCAGCATAATTCAAGACTTCTGCCATCGGCACATACGCACGGATGGTCTGGGTGTCATCCTCTGAATCAATCCCCTGAATCTTACCGCGTTTGGAATTGATATCGCCCATTATATCCCCAACATGGTCGCCCGGCACCACGATTTCCATATTCATGATCGGTTCGGTAAGAATCGGCTTACAATCCATGATCCCTTCTTTGAATCCAAGTGAACCGGCAATCTTGAACGCCATTTCCGATGAATCCACATTATGGTAAGACCCGTCATATAAACTCACCTTAACGTCGACCATCGGGTAATGCGCGATGATGCCATTGGCCATTGCCTCCTGAATCCCCTTGTCAACAGCAGGAATATAAGTCTTTGGGATAGCGCCTCCAACAATTTTGTCCACAAAAATATAGCCTTCTCCTCTCTTCAAGGGAGAGATTTCTATCCAGGTGTCTCCAAACTGGCCCTTCCCGCCCGTTTGTTTTTTATATTTTCCCTGCACCTTTGTAGAACCTTTAATCGTTTCGAGATAAGGGACTTTGGGTGCCTTGACAACCACCTCAACGCCGAAACGTCGTTTCAATCTCTCCAGCGTTACATCAAAGTGAACCTGGCCCAATCCAGAGAGCAACAACTGCCCTGTTTGAGCATTCCTTTCCATCTTCAGGGTTGGGTCCTCTTCCAACAGCCTGTGCAGGGAACTACTGATTTTTTCTTCGTCGGCCCTTGTTTTAGGTTCCAATGCCCGCGAAAAAACCGGCAATGGAAAAGCAATAGGCGGGAAAACCACCCTCTCCTCTGCATCAGAAAATGTATCACCGGTTATCGTTGACTTCAACTTGGCCACAGTTCCCATATCTCCCTCGAAGATTTCAGAAACCTGAATCTGCTTTTTGCCCTGGAGCATATACAACTGCCCCACACGCTCATTCATATCCTGGGTAGAATTGTAAACAGTGGAGTCTCCTTTAAGAGAACCCGAAAACATTCTAAACAAAGTCAGTTTTCCAGCATAGGGATCGGCAATGGTTTTAAACACCAGACCGGAAGCCGACTGACTGCCATTTGCGGAACAGGTAACCTCCGAATCATCCTTCAATCGTTTTGCCGTCACCGGAGTCCGCAAATCAGGCGAAGGAAGATATTTAATGGCCGCCTTGAGCAGAAGATCCACACCTGTATTACGCAGAGCCGACCCTCCAAGCACAGGGATCAACTGACCATTTTGGATGCCCTCTTTTAACCCTTTGGAAAATTCCTCCTCGTTCAACTCTCCATGCTCAAGATATGTTTCAATCAGATCATCATCGACTTCCGCCACCGCTTCCATTAAATCAGCGTGGCTGCATTCCATTTCATCTTTAATATCAGCCGGTGTTTCCCCTGTCTTGCCATCCCCTTTACCATTTTTTTCATAGGAGACATAATGATTGTCGATAAGGTCCACAATCCCTGAAAAATTCTCCCCGGTGGTGTTGGGGAGTTGCATAAAAACCGGATTTTTTTTGAATTTCTTTTTAATGGCTTCCAGGATGGGAGCGATATTAGCCCGTTCATGGTCCAGCTTATTCAGGAAAATAATTCTGGGCAGGTTCAGTTGGTCGGCCCAGTTCCATATTTTTTCCGTATAAAACTGCACCCCTTCATCGGCACTGATCACAAAAATCAAACCATCGACCACCCTAAGGCAGGCAGGCGTATCAGCGATGAAGTTACTATTCCCCGGCATGTCAACGAGGTTTAATTTCGTTCCGGCCACTTCACAAAACGAGACCGAGGCATCTATGGAATGCCCACACTTTATTTCATCTGGGTCATAATCCATAATGGATGAGACATTGCCCACTTGACCCAATCGGTCCGAGACTCCGGTAAAATACAAAATCGCTTCGGCTAAAGATGTTTTTCCTGATCCCCCGTGACCCACCAATCCGATATTTCTGATATTTTGAAGTTCATATTGTTTCATATCGCCTCGTTTGGTAAATAGTACACCCGCCAACCGGGAAAGTTAATCCTACTTCCTCAAACCATGAAACAAGAGCCACTATCAACTAACTTCTAATCCTGATCATTAAGAACTATAAACATTCCAAATTTCTCGGCAAAAGTCAAAACTTTGTAACGTTAATTTAACAAATATAAGGGATATTTCAAGTCATCTTTAGAGAGCAGGACAAACTTGGAAGGGAGATGATGCGGGCAATCTTTCCTACTCAATTCATTTCAAAGCGTTTAAGCCCACAACCAAAAAAAGGAAAAACCTAAACCGGTACCTCACTAGGGACTCGACCCACAAGGCAAACTAATCCTGCAAACGCTGAGAATAGCTTGGCTCCTTGAGAAAGAAGCCACTCGCATTAATCCCTACGATCCACTTGACAAACGTCATTTTGCGGCTTACACATAGTCAATGATCAAAAGCTTCAAGCACCGGGGACTGAAGCGGTTTTTTGAGGAGGGTGATGCCCGACAGTTGCCCCGCGATATGCAGGACCGGATCAGTTTAATATTAGGTCGTTTGAACACCGCCAGAATCCTTGAGGCTATGAACGTGCATTCTTACCACACCCATGGACTGAAAGGGGATCGGAAGGGAACTTGGGAAGGGAACTTGGAGTGTAACCGTCCGGACCAATTGTCGGATCACCTTCCGGTTTGAAAGTGGCAATGCTTTTGATGTGAACTTTAAGGACTATCATTAGGAGAAAAAAAGAATGAAAAACCCGCCGCATCCCGGTTTAGGAGTGAAAGTCGATTGTCTGGAACCCTATGGGTTGAGTATTACGGAAGGCGCAAAAATTCTAGGCGTTACCCGACAAACCTTGAGCCTGTTGGTCAATGCAAAGACCGCGTTATCCTGGGACATGGCGATCCGGCTTTCCAAAGCCTTTGGGTCAACACCAGACGGATGGATGGCATTGCAATTACAATATGATGCCACCAAAGTTAACGAACGGGCCAAACAAATCAAAGTCAAACCCTACAAAGGAGCGCTGGCAACGCCTGAATAACGGTGGACTATTCAGGAGTCTGTTCCTGTTCCTTTTCCTTTTCCAGATAAAATGAGCCGGACGGGAGTCCCGATAAACCCGAATGTTTTTCGCAGACTGTTGATCAAATAACGACGGTAGGAAAAATGTATCCCTTGCGGGAAATTCAAAAAACATTTAAACGTCGGCGGTCGCTTCTTCACTTGAGTGGCATAAAATAGTTTCATAAATTTACCCCGGTAACTCGACATGGGGTTTTTCTGAATGGCACGCTCAAAACATTCATTAAGAGATGCGGTGGGTATCCTGCGGGAATACTCTTCGTAAACTTTCTCTACCTGAGGTAGGATATTATCAACTCGCAATCCCGATTTTGCCGAAACCGTAAGCACGGGAGCAAATTCCATAAACTGGAGTTTGTGATGCACCCGGTCGATAAACTCCTCAAATAAAATTTCTTTTTCCCTGGACAAGTCCCACTTGTTCCCCAAAACCACACACGCCTTACCACGATCTAAAGCATAACCCGCCACCGTAGCGTCCTGGTCGCTGATCGGCTGCATGCCATCCAGCACCAGCACCGCAACATCACAGCGGTCCAGAGCTTTAAGAGCCATAATCACACTAAATTTATCCAGAACCCGATAAGTTTTCCCTTTGCGCCGGATACCCGCGGTGTCGATCAAAACAAAGCGGCGCCCGTTCCACTCCAGAGAAGTGTCAATCGCATCCCGAGTCGTTCCCGGTATATCGGAGACAATGCAACGTTCAGATTTCAACAAATTGTTAATCAGAGAAGACTTCCCCACATTGGGTCTTCCGATCACCGCTATACGAATGCTGTCTTCATCGAAACCTGATTCCGGTTCCATATCAGGAAGAGATTCGGAGACCGCTTCAATCAACTCATAAAGACCTGGCCCATGTTCCGCTGAAATTGGAAAGGTATTGGCCAATCCTAATTGAGAAAATTCCGGAAGAATAAAATGGTGTGAAGGTGAATCCACCTTGTTCACGGCAAGAAAAAGGGGCTTCCCTGATTTACGAACCTGAGAAATTATTTCCCTGTCTGGCCCGGTCAGCCCGGTCTGGTTATCCACAACGACGACCACACAGTCCGCTTCATCACGAGCCCACAGGGCCTGTTCCACCACTTGCAGGTCTATCTGACTAGTGGTGTCCACATCAACTCCACCTGTATCGACGATTAGAACAGGACGGTTGCCAAATTCCGTGGCACCGTACATCCTGTCCCGAGTCACCCCCGGCGTGTCATTAACAATCGCCGAGCGACTTTGTGTGAGCTTGTTGAATAAAGTTGACTTGCCAACGTTGGCTCTGCCAACGATAGCAATAATGGGGGCTGTCATGCCTCCTCCTTAAATGGATGGCTCCTTGTCCTGCAGGTATTTGTGGATACCTTCCGCTATGGAGGAAGCCAGCCTATAAAGGTAGGCCGGCTTGGAAAGCATGCGGGATTCCTTCCGGTTGGTCAAAAAACCGACCTCAACCAGAATGCTGGGCATATCAGCACCATGAAGTACGTAAAAAGGGCCTTCCTTGACTCCAAGGTTCTTCAACTCGCGAAACTTTTTCCTGGAGGATCGAAAAAGGTTTTCCTGCACCGTTCCTGCCAAACGGGAAGAGTCATTAATCTTGGTGGTGGTGATGAGACTCGCCAGAATTTCCTGAACCTGGTCATCCTTGACAGATTGAACCAGTTCTCCATTCTCTCTGGCTGCGGTTTCCAAAGCCCGATCATTATTGGTCGTACCCAAAAAATACGTTTCGATGCCATGCGCTGATTTTCTTTTGGCTGCATTGGCATGAATGGACACAAACAGGTCTGCATTTCTGTTGTTGGCGATCTCACTTCTTTCTTTGAGCGGAATAAACGTATCGTCTTTTCGGGTCATCACCACCCGGTACTTGAACCGATTGACCAGTATGATTTTTACATGTCGAGCAATGGTCAGGTTGACATCTTTTTCGTGGAGCCTGCCATGAGGACTTTTCGCGCCGGAGTCTTTGCCACCATGGCCTGCATCGATAACGACCAAGGGTGCACTCCCTCTACTCGAAGAAGGGGCATAAAGATGGCCCTTTTTGCCTTTCTTCAAAAATGCTTTTTTAACTGGTGCTGACAACTTGGCTTCGCTGGCGACAATCGCCTTTTTCTCTTGCGACAACAGCACAGGTTTTTTCGTGGCAAGCTGGGGTCGCTTTTTTATTGCAGGAACTTGAGCAAAAGACGCCAGTCTCTGATATTGCAGACGAGCCTTCCTGGCCTGATCACCTTTGGGGAACTTTTCAAATATCGTTTTAAAAATACCCGTGGCCGATGAGAAGTCTTTTCTATCACGATAGATTTCAGCAGACTCGAACAACGCATCATCGGTCAGCGTACTGGGTAAAAAATCGCGGGAAACTCTTTTATAAAAATGAAGCGCTTGATCCATATCCTTTGAGTTTTTAGAAACCCCGTTCAACTCCCGATACAACCTGGCCATGGTGAAGGTGGCTTTATAAGCCTCTGAGCTTTTTGGATAACGTTGCACCACTTTAGAAAATTTTTGGATGACATTTTCCCAATGGTGGCGGAATTGCTGTTTATCGGGAGATATCTTGAACTGGTAATACGATTTCTTCGCCAGATAATAAAGGTCTTCAGATGAATAGGGTTTCACCGCCCAGGCAGAAGAAGCCCATAGAATTACAAAACCGGCCACAAACGCCGCATTTTTAAATTTTTGATGGGATAGATGCGCTGACATAGCAAGGCCTCAAAAAAGCCTGATCACATTAACTAGTTAATTTTATTGACGTTATCGACTAAGCATAGCATTTCCCCTTATATGGGTCAATAGCACTCGTCTATAAATTAGGGGGTATCATCGTCCTTCAGCCAAGTACGGAGGCAGACTGTTATCGCGGATCTTGCTCTGAGCCGAATTTAAGTCATATTCGAAACGGCGGACTTCCGCCGTTTTTTCTTCGGAGTCATAAATCATGAAAGCAGGGTCAGGATTTCCATGTCGAGGTTGCCCCAAACTTCCATTCACCAATCCATCCGCAAAGCGGATATATTCTTCCTCGCAAGGGTTGGGATCAGCTCCATACCCGACAATATCCCCCAGACAAACCAGTTTGTCGTGAGCAATTGTTTCGATCTCTTTTTCGAATTGATTCAGGGCTTCAAGGTTGCTATGCAAGTCGGAGAAGATGGATGTAACGCATAGGCCGGTTTACTTCACGGTCGAGGTGCCCGTTTCTTTAAAAATCTTATCGAGGATACCGTTGATAAAATCAGGGGAGTCTTTGGTGCCAAATTTTTTGGCAATCTCAACAGCCTCGTTAATAACTACTTTGGGTGGCGTGGAAGCCTCAAACATCAACTCGCAAATACCCAGACGCAAAATATTGCGGTCGACCATAGACATGCGTTCCAGCGCCCAGTGGTCACTGAATTTTTTAAGCATAATATTGATCTCTTCAGCCTGAGCAAAAACCTTTTCGACCAGGATTTTCGTAAAATCGGTGATTTCAGCCTGGGCATTGGCTCTTTCACAAAACTGTTCCATCTGAGCTTCAAGGTCATCTTGGTTGAACTCGCTCTGATACAGGAACTTTAAAGCCAGTTCCCGGGCGACGCGCCGCTTTCCCATAAGTTACCTCAAATTTTCCTGTATAAATTTGCCATTTCGATAGCCGCCAGCGCCGTCTCTCTTCCCTTATTCGAAGAGTCGGAGCCCGACCTTGCGACAGCCTGATCAAAGTCATTCGTGGTTAACACACCAAACAAAACAGGAATATTAAACTCGAGTCCTACCTGATTAATCCCTCGGCTGGTTTCAGCCGAAATATATTCGAAGTGTGGGGTTCCCCCTTTAATCACCGCTCCCAGGCAAACGATGGCATCGAAATTTCGGGTGGAACAAAGCTTTTTAGCCGCCTGAGGAATTTCGAATGCTCCAGGAACCCGAATCACTTCCAGGTTTTCCTCATCGGCACCCTGCTCTTTGAATGCTGAAAGCGCGCCACTGAGAAGTTTGCTGGTCACCAAGTCATTAAAACGGCTCACTACGATTCCAAAATGGAGCCCTGCGGCGTTGTGGTCCCCTTCTATATATTTAGCCATGCAAATGGTTATTTAATATTTTGAAGTATATGGCCCAACTTTTCCCGCTTGGTCTGAAGGTATTTGATATTGTCTTTTTTAGCCTGGACTTCAATAGGTACCCTTTCCACCATATGCAGGCCATAACCTTCAAGTCCAACGATCTTTCTAGGATTGTTCGTCATGATGCGAATCTTTCCCAACCCCAACTTGCGCAGGATCTGAGCACCAATGCCATAGTCCCGCAAATCAGGCTTAAATCCGAGTTCCTCATTAGCCTGTACGGTGTCTTTCCCTTCGTCTTGCAAGGCATAGGCCTTCATCTTGTTGACGATTCCTATCCCCCGTCCTTCCTGAGACAAATAAAGCAGGACACCTTTGCCTTCCCGCTCAATCATTTCCATGGCTTTTTCCAATTGTTCTCCGCAATCGCACCGGTAGGAACCAAAAACATCTCCGGTCAAGCATTGTGAATGCACCCGCACCAATGTTGGTTCATCGGCCTTAATCTCTCCCTTGACCAAAGCAATATTTGTCTGGTCATTTAAAATATTTTTAAACACTACAGCGCGAAACTCACCCGAATGAGTCGGCAAAATGGTGGAGGTAACCTCTTCCACCAACGCTTCCTGCTTGAGCCTGTATTCAGCAAGGTCTTTGGTAGTGACCATTTTCAACCCATGCTCTTTTATAAATTCCTTCAGGTGAGAAACCCTGGCCATGGTGCCATCCTCATTCATGATTTCGCAAATCACACCATAAGGTAGTAAACCAGCAATACGTGCGATATCCACCGACGCTTCGGTCTGTCCCATACGGACTAACACACCTCCGTTTTTGGCCCGCAAGGGAAAAATATGTCCAGGCTTAACCAAGTCGTTCCTGGAAGAATCCGGATCAATCGCGACTTTGATCGTGTGCGCCCTATCTGCCGCTGAAATCCCGGTCGTCACACCATGCCTGGCATCAATGGAAACCGTAAACGGAGTTTCAAAAACAGACTCATTATCATCGACCATCATGCTCAATCCCAGTTCACGGGTCCGGCTTTCCGTCAAGGTGAGACAAATCAGACCTCGACCGAATCTAGCCATGAAATTTACGAGCTCCGGGGTGACTTTCTCGGCAGCGACCATCAGGTCTCCTTCATTCTCCCGATCCTCGTCATCCACGATGACAATCATTTTCCCCTGCCGGACATCTTCAACGGCTTCTTCTATGGTGCTGAATTCTTTTTGCATGACTTCCTCTATCATGACTTCCTCTATAACGAGAAGCCCTGTTGCCGGATAAAATCAAGAGATGGTTTTTTCTCGCCCGGTTTCAACAAGGTTTCACAAGCTTTGAACACATATTTACCTATCATATCACATTCAATATTTATTAAATCGCCAATTTTTCTGGCACTTAAGTTCGTATGATCCAAAGTAAAAGGAATGATGGAAACCGTGAACCCGTTGTCCTTGCAATCGAAAACAGTCAGGCTAATACCATCCAAGGCGATAGACCCTTTTTCCATGATGAAAGAACCGAGTTCTTCAGGATGGGAAAACCGAAATAAGACCTCGCCTGGTTTTTCATTAATGCCCACGATCTCACCAACACGGTCAATATGTCCGCTGACAAAATGTCCGCTGATTTTCGTTGAAGGGGTAAGAGATCGTTCCAGGTTAACCCGGTCTCCTTTTTTTATATCTTTTAAATTGGTCCGATTGAGGGTTTCGGTACTCAAGTCCAGTTTGAAAGTCGTCTGCGTGGAATCCACAACAGTGAGGCAAACTCCGTTCACGGCAATGCTCTCACCATCTTCAAATCCGGAAAAGTCCTTTTCCGTATTCACAACTAGTACAGCTCCTTCGTTTTGCTGGACAAACTCACCAATCGTCCCTACCGATTGCACTATTCCGCTGAACATGGAGTTGCCTCCACCATTAAATCCTCACCGATTTTTGTTACCACAATATCTTTTAAATTCATCGCGCCATTCACCTTCATCACTCCCTGTCCGCCCAGAAAACCGGGGGCCTTGGTCCCACCTATTAATACCGGACTGATGAATGCGACAATCCTGTCTACCACGCCGACTTTAACAACGCTGGCATTCAGCTCGGCACCACCTTCAATCAGTATAGAGTTCATACCCCTGTTTGCCAATTCTTTCAGTAGAGGTTTGATGTGGAATCCGTTCTTTGAGGATTTTCCGTTCAGAGTTTCCACCTTCCTGTCAATCAGGGTTTTCAGGCGGCGAGAAGAAATATCAGGGCCGGTCACATAAACCACCTTTTGGGAATGGCTATTCTTAAAAACCTTGGCAGTGAGCGGGATTCTATTTCTTCGATCCAGGATAATACGAACAGGATGTTTAACCTCGCCTGTTTCAAGCCTGCAAGTCAAACGCGGGTTGTCTTTTAAAACGGTTTCTGTTCCCACTAGAATGGCATCCACCTGGTTTCTGATCTTGTGAACATGATTGCGCGCCAACTTCCCGGTAATCCAGCGCGAGTCTCCGGAACGAGTGGCAATTTTCCCATCCAAAGACATGGCTGTTTTCAAAATCACGAATGGCATTCCCGTTTTCATGACCTTTATAAATGATTCATTCAGCTTCAAACATTCTTCCTTCAATACACCCGAGACAATGACGATGCCTTTTGCTTTGAGTGAACGCAAACCTTTCCCGCTGACCTGGCTATTAGGATCTTTCATGCCGACAAAGACCCTTTTGATTTTCGCCTGAATAATCGCATCAGTGCAGGGAGGTGTCCGGCCAAAATGACAACACGGTTCCAAATTAACGTAAAGGTCGGCGGACCGGGCTTTGTCACCTGCCCGCCTTAAGGCCTCTATCTCGGCATGAGGTTGACCTGCGCGGGAATGATAACCTTCTCCTACGACCTTGCCACGCCTGACCACAACCGCCCCCACCATGGGATTCGGACTAGTTCTTCCCCGAGCCATTTGGGCAAGCTCAAGCGCTCTTCTCATATATTGAATGTGTTTGTCTTCGATCAAAAGGGGATTTCGGTTCTATGGTCTTCAATCGTTATCTCTATCTTATCGTCAAAATAAAGAGTTCTTTACCGCTATTTTTGTATTTTTTAGAGGAAAAAAGCTTTAGAAGTCATCCTCATCCAGATCATCACTCTCAATCTCGGTAAACTGAGGAGCCTCGACGCACCGCAGTCCGACAGCCAAATGCCGCTCAGAAGGATCAAAGGAGTTCCTGAAGATACATTTGGCGTGCACCAGATAATTCATCCACGATCCACCCCGCACAATCCTTTGAGTGGTATGCTTGGAAGCATTTTTCTGCATGCACCACTCCCAGACGTTGCCTGCCATATCGAAACACCCGTAAGGAGACATACCCTGCTCCAGGTCCATGACCGGATTGGTCTTGCAAGCCATGAAGTCACAGGTATTAGCAAAGCCTTTTTCATAGCCCATCGGCTCGCCCCAGGGATAAATCCGGCCATCCGTTCCTCGGGCCGCCTTTTCCCACTCCTGCTCTGTGGGCAACCTCAACCCCATCCAAAGAGCAAAAATAATAGCTTCATAATAATTGATGCCAATAACAGGCTGATCGCCATCAAAAGAATACCGGGGAAACCGGTTTTGGTGTTGCGGGTCGAACTGCTGATATAAAACATTGGTGACCGGAAATTTCATGATCGAAAATTCTTTCAGGAGAACCTTATCCTCTTCATCATCCTCTTCCTGATAAGTAAATTTTCCTTCAGGGATGGTGACCCTTTCGCCAAATTTTTTGAGTGTTGCCTTCTTCACCTGCTCAGGGTCAGTCACTTCAGTAAAAAACGCCTTGAACTCCTCGAGATTCTTCAGAGGTCCAAAATCAAACGTATCCAGAAGCCGATGAAAGTTCAGGTCATGTTTTGCCAGAATCAGTTCGAACACACTGAATAGAATTCGACTGTCACGATGCTGGCGTTTTAATAAACGGCTTAGCAGGAGATCCATGTATCCGGTTTCGTTGCACTGAATGACTTCTTCGACACGCACCTGTCGGCACTGGGAAAATTGTGGAAAGGTTTCCTTGCACTGGTATTTCAACAACTGCCTTATCAGCAGGTCTTGCTCCTTAGGCAGGTCACCCACCTCCGCTAGCGAGTTTCCCGCCAACATCACCGCCCCCTCTTCAATAAGAATATCGAACAACTCTTTTCCAGAAACACCTCCAGCCAGAATCTTAAAGGCCTCGTGCCATTTCTCATTGCTACAGTTCTCCCGAACTATTTCCTTCCAGCCATCGTTATTCTGTATATACCGGCTTGCAAAATATTCCTGAAACGACGGGTGGCAATATTCCCAAGACCTAATCGTCTGCTGCAAGATGTCTTTCCACCAGGGAGCAACACTTCCCTCCTGCAAAAGAATTTCCTTTCCTTCAATGATCGATTTTTCATAACCCTGTTCCACATCAAGAAAACGTTGTTGCCTATCCTGGGTCATCAAACTGTAAGAAATTTCGGCAAGTTGATCGAGGCAGTTTTCCACCCAACTCTCGTCCTTAGAAGGGTTGGCCGATTTTAGTTTAAGACGAAACCAGGCCGAATAAACTTCCATCCTGTTCTTCAACCCCTCCAAGAGTTCGTTTTCAGAAAGTTCACGAATCATCCGCAATAAAAGCGGGACGTCTAAAAGCTCTGGAGTGAAAAGAGCCAGATCTTTGATCTTTCTATTTTTAGAGGCCTCTCCCAGATAGATAGAACTTTCCTTCGGATCAATTTTCTGAAAAGCTATTTGAAACGCAGCACCTTCTCCACGTTTAACCACCGCGTCGGTGGATAAAGAACCAAAATTAAACCCACGGCTGGCAAGCAAAACAAAATTACTGCGAAAGGCGTTATCTTCCAGGAACGATTCCATAAAAAACTGGAACCGGTCCTGAGGATGGAGTTGGTCAAATCCATCTAGCAGGAACTGGCACTTGCTGTAGTTAAAAATGGAGTTAACCGTATTTTCAAGGAGCCCTTCATCCAAAATCAAATCAGGGTTGTCTTCCTGTTCAAGCAGAACGACATCCATAATTTCACGGTTCACCGCTTCACGGAACAGGTCGAACCTTCCCCCTTCCAGCAGATGTCCAAAATGGAAATAAACAGGAAGAGAATAGACCTTATGCGCCGGTCTCTGAAGAAGCGTTTCCAGATAGCATTTCAGAAAAGTGGTTTTGCCCATCCCCGACCCGGCATCCAGCATGATCTTCAGTCGGTTGACCTCCAGCAAATCTTCATTAATGATTCTTGGAGCGGGGAACACCTGTTCAAGCAGGCTTTGCCGGTGCATGATCGGGTTGACATCGAGCAAGACCAACGGAATAAGGGTTTTGCTTCTTCTCCCCTTACCCAGTTTCTCGTCCAGCCAATGAGAAACCTTTTTCAACTGGTGCTTCCTGTATATCTCTACAACCCATTCAATGGACTCTTCCGGTCGTTCCCGCGCAACAGGAACTTCTTCCCCGTCAAAACCGGGAACTAGTCCTTCAGTCTCACTCATGAATAACCACCCAAAAGTCGAAATTTATATAGGTAACGATAATATTAACCTTACTATGCTTTAATTGAGTCCAGCACATATGTTATATCCCTACAATTGCATTCATGCCCTGAAGGGGGAGGCCTTTACATAGTCAAAAAAGCAGAAAAGCGAGATGCTGCGACAAGTTCAGCATGACAAGAAAAAGTGCTTTTGTCATTCTGAGGAGCATTGCGACGAAGAATCTCGGGTTATGCAAAGCTCTCCCGAAAGGGTACTGGCCCGTCGATGGCAAGCCTGCTATCATCGTAATATCTTATTTTATAATACTATCATACATATTGCCCGCCAAAGCCCCCACCGATGATCCCCTTAAAAGGTGAAAATCCCACTAGAAACTTCCCGGTTTTAACACTCCTTTTTATAGCCCTGAACACCACCGTGTTTATTTACGGGGTCAATCTGCCAGCCCACCCCAGCGTGCTTTATGAAAACTATGCTCTCATTCCCTACCAGCTTGTCCATCATCCGGTCGCCGCCTACCCGACCCTTTACACTTCCATGTTTCTGCACGCAGGAATCGGGCATCTCGGAGGGAACATGCTTTACCTCTGGGTTTTCGGCAGCAATATTGAGGACGTCCTGGGGAAATTTCGCTTTATCCTGTTTTATTTTGTGTGCGGGACGATCGCGGCAGCGGGGCATATCGCCACCAATATTGACTCACAAATCCCCATGGTCGGTGCCAGTGGCGCTATATCAGGGATACTTGGCGCTTACCTGATATTGTTCCCTTTCTCTCGCATCAAAACTTTTATTTTTCTCGGGATTTTCTGGACCATTGCCAGAGTCCCAGCCATTGTTTTACTGCTCGTATGGATTGGCCTGCAAATTTGGAACAGCACTGCAGCAGGTGCAGGAGGAACAGCCTGGTTCGCACACATCGGGGGGTTCGTTGCAGGTATTCTTCTTATCCTGCCGTTCAAACATATTCGCTAGCTTTTAGATTTTCTAGCGACCAAGCATGGAAACCAGCATTACCACTATCAGAGCCACGAAAGAAACCCATATCACTACGAACACCTTCGAACTCATACTTGGGTAATTCGGTGGAAAAGGCTTATGACAATGCGGACAAACCAAAGCTGGCGAGGAAATCTCTTTAGAACAATTTGGGCAGGTTTGCATTTTTTCTAAGCTCCCTGTTCTTCCTGAATTTTTAAACGCACCATATCCAAAGCGGCCTGCGCCGATCGCTCCTTGTTTCTACCCCTGTCATACGGGAAAATAAATTTTTCACAAACCGTTCCAGACCGGTCATGCACTGCAATATAGGTCAAGCCCACAGGTTTGAGATCACTGCCTCCGGAGGGTCCGGCAATTCCGGTTACAGAAACCCCTATGTCGGCTCCGGTCACCCGGCAAACCCCTTCGGCCATGGCCCTGGCTACCGGCTCACTCACAGCACCAAACTCTTCAATCAACTTTGACTCTACTCCCAGACGACCCACTTTAGCTTCATTGCTGTATACGATAAAACCTTCCTTATAATAATCTGAACTGCCGGAGACCTGTGTCAGGCGATGCCCGATCAAACCCCCGGTGCAAGACTCGGCCGTAGCCAAAGTCAATGATCTTTCCTTCAACAAAGCGCCCACTTTCTCCTCAAGCCCCTCTTCATCCTTTCCATAGATATAACGGGACAAGTACTGGGTCAAGACACTTTCCACCTCATCGAGGCGGGACTCCCCCTCCCCTTTAGACTCTGCCAACACAGAAATGCGAATTCGAACGCCAAGATGCGAAGGCAAAGAAGCTATCGCCGCTTTTTCCTGTAAGCTTTCCAACGGGCCCACCTTGGCCCACAAGTCTGCTTCGGAAATTCCTGTGGTTCTGATCAATCGGTGCAGGAAAGTTTTACTTTTTTGCGCAGCCATTTCTGGGGCAACATATTTCTCAAACAAAAATCGCATCTCCAGAGGAACTCCCGGCAAAGAAAACAAAACAGTTTTTCCCTGCCGCATTTTAAATCCGGGAGCGGTTCCTTTTTCGTTGTAGAGGATTTCCGCTTTCTCAGGCACCTCACACTGGCTTCTCACCATTTCAGGAACCTCCCGGTCGCGGACCCGGAACATTTCTTCCAACATGCTGGCCACCTTAGAATCTTTTTTTAAACCGCACTCGAACACTTTAAGTAAAACAGATTTGGTAATGTCGTCATGCGTGGCCCCCAACCCTCCGGTCAGCACAACCCAGTCCGAACGTTTGAGAGCAAGTTTTACGCAATCCTCAATAACAGAAGCTGAATCCCCCACAGTGGTTATTCGGGAAACTTCTATTCCCAGTTCGTGGATATTCTCTCCCAAATATTGTGAATTGCGATCAAGGATCAAGCCGCTGACCACTTCATCTCCAATCACCACCAATTCAGCACTCGGCGCTTTAGAGTTACCAAAGATCATGCGATACCCTATTAAGGACAAAATTTACGTACAGACATTCTACCTTTCATGATGTCCAAGTACGAGAAAAGATAGCGATTTGGCCTGAAGCATTGTTCAAGGGTCATGACCCAAATAAAAATCTTGCTTTTTGTAACTCGCCATCTCACCCTAGATTAATTTTCAAAAATCAAGAAAGAAATATTTTAACTGAACTGGAGGAAAAATGCCGAAAGTAAAATTTATTTTATTTATCTCATTTACAATATTGATCGTAATGACCACTAAGGTTTATGCAGGAAAATGGTATGAGGGAGGCACTTTGCACAAAGAAACAGCCCGGAACTGGCATGAGGCCTCTTATCAAGATAGATTAGCTACAAGCGCAGACTTTGTTACCATTGCGACTCCAAAATTATCACAAGATTATTTGTTCTCTAATAACATGGCACCCCTTAAAGAACGCTCCAAATCTCTAGAAGCATGTATTAGCGAAGCAACAAATGCTACTGAACTAGCCTCTATGGAAATTGCACAGGTCGCAGCGGTCTGTGTTTTGTTATTGAAGTATGACCAGTGATCAGATTCGTCATTATCTCAACTAATTGGAGAAAACCATTGAGAGAAATAATATGTTTAATATTTGCTATAGCTATGTTCTCGTCAAACGTATTTGCAACAGAAACACCGGGAACTCTGGATCTTGATGCTAAGCGAGATGAGGTAAGGAAGGCTTTTAAGGGAGATAAAATACCTGACCCAAAAAAGCTAATGAATTTGTCTGAAATGGTTTTTGTAAAGCCGCTCGGAGAACAGAAGATGAGAGACTTGAAGGTTATTGCCTTGCAGGCAAATCAGTATGCCAGTCTGGTTGACTTTATTGGAAATAGGTATGATGACTATAATATATCTAATTATGGGAATGGCTTTGTGTTACAAAAAAGTGTCCCCATAAGAGATCAATATGTGGTTTTAGCTAACAAGTATAAATCAATTCGCGGTACCGCCTATTTTAATATAGGTATGAAATTAAAGGCTGACGGCAAACCGATGGAGGCCTTATTATATTTTAAAGATGCATTCCGTTTAGAAATATTTAACTGCGGGAAGGAAATACCTAAGGAAAAATGTTTGCGTTGGATGGCAGAGCAGGAAATGAAATCTTTATTATCTATCAAAACGATTGAGTCTTATGTGACTTGGCAGGAATGAAAAGCGGGGCATCATATATTAATTTTTGGCCATTATAGGTATTGAGAATCTTTTAATAAAATCCGCTCAGCAATTGTAGCCTTTGTATTCTGGGCTTTGAATTGATACTCCTAGATATCTCCCGTTGATGGAGCCACTAAGTATAATTGAGTGCCATCGAAATAAGCGTAATAATGGTTTGTCCCATCTACTTTTTGTTTTTTGAGCTTAACGTCCTTTAATGAGCTACCTTTGGGTGAGAGTGACCTGCCTAATTCCATGGCTTGATTAAGGCTCCAATCTTCAGAGGGAGGGGCTGACCAGCATTCCAAAATTATAAGACCATCCTTTTAGTCAACGGTCTGTAAGTGTATTCCGGTTAGAATATTTTTAATTTTATGGCTTCTAAATTCAAGCAGGACCATTCCTCTCTGACGTCTGATGAAATTACACAGAAAACCTATAATTGTGATCTGTGGCGGGGAGGTTTTGAAGGAGTTCTTTCTTCCGGCGCGCAAACTTTTTGCCTGTTCATAGCCATCCGGTATTTTAACGCTGGCGAAACAACCAAAGCGTTGATCGCGGCCGCCCCGTTTATGGGTATGTTCCTTTCCATGGTGCTGTTGCATTACGCCTCAGCCACCAACTGGGAAAAATCAGCCTGGGGGGCGCTTCCCTCCTTGATTACGGGAGCCTGCCTTCTAGTTGCCGCCTGGGCCACGTCTTTACACATATTCGCGGTTTTTATAATCGTCGCGTACATCTGCCGTAGCGCCCTGCTCCCTTTCATCACCGATATTTATGGGGACAATTATCCTTCGGACCGCCGCGCTGCATTTTTCTCGAAACCTTTGCTCTTGTCGGTGGGCGTAGCCGCCCTCTCCGGATATATCGGGTCTACCATCCTTGAAAAAGATATCGAATATTACCCCCTGATCTTCACCTTTCTAGGGTTCTGCGCCTTTTTCAAGGCTGTGGCCATCTATAAAATTCCGTCAAAGACGATAGATCAGAGTCCTCATGAAAATCCTTTCGGAAACATGAAATACATCTGGCAGGACCGTTCGTTCGGCTATGTTTTGCTGACCTGGTTCATTATGGGATTTGCCAATTTATGGACTCTGCCTTTGCGGTTGGATTATGTCACCTCAGCACAATGGGGCATTGAAGGGTCGGCTGTTTTTGTGGCCATGATCATTACGATCATCCCCGAAACAATGAGAATGCTGCTCATTCCATTCTGGGCCAGGATGTTTGATAAAATGAACTTCGTGGTTCTCAGGATGATCCTGAACCTGTCATTTGGTGCCGGTGTCCTGCTGTTTTTCATCACCTCCAACCCCTGGGTCATCGGCGCGGGCTCAGCCTTGATAGGGGTTGCCTTTGCAGGAGGTAGCATCGCCTGGAGCCTATGGGTCACCAAATACGCCCCTCCAGGAAAAACCGCTGCTTATATGTCAGTGCATGTCAGCTTGACCGGCATCCGCGGCACCGTGGGTCCGTTGGTTGGCTACTGGGCGGTAGGTTTGATCGGCCCCAGATACATCGGCATGGTTTCTTGCGCGATGATGCTTCTGGCGACCTTGATGCTCATCCCTGAAATCAAGCACGGAAGGCGAAAAATGGCATGAGGGCAGTTCTTTGTCCCCTCCCATTACTTTGATATAATATAATGGTAAGGTTTCTATTTATTTTTCACCGTTTAATTACATAAAAACCCTTTAAAAAACCTCAACCTGCGACCCATCATGGCCGAGAAAAACTTCAGCCTGAAAGATATCAAATTACTGGCGGATCAATATTCCCGAGCTGGCGGTCCGGAAGCCGTAGCCTTATTTCAGGTGGTCCAGTCATTTTACCCACCAGGACAAAACCCCGAAGGCAGAGATGCCATAGATCCTCTCAAAATATTGAAAAAGCTTGAAAAATCCGGTTTCCCGCCGGACAGCCATGAACAAGGTCCAACATGGCTGAATTCACTTCGGGAAAAATTAAACCGTGAACTCTTCGATATTATTTCCCGTCAAGGAAACCCTGCAGAACTAATCGTAGGACCAGACTACACATTCATCCAAATATTGAAGAATCCGCAGACCAAACTTGAGACCGCCCCAGAGAGAAGAAAATTCAAGGAATCTGAAACCACCTTTAATCTTCCAGACCAACTGAAACTGGAATTCGAGCAACAACTTCCCTAAGGCTTGATACAATTCTGAAAAATTGCTATAAAAGTTCTCCACTATTTCAAACCTGTTCGTCAGTTGGGAGGCATTGTTTTGAGCAAACCTTTAGTCGGTATTATAATGGGAAGTGATTCGGACTTTACGATCATGGAAGAAGCCAGCAAGGTGCTGGAGCAATTCAATATAGCTCATGAGGTTCTGGTCACCTCGGCCCACCGATCTCCGGAAAGAACCCGGAAATACGTGCAAGGGGCCAAACGCCGTGGCATCCAGGTGATGATCGCCGGTGCAGGAGGCGCGGCCCATCTAGCAGGCGTGGTGGCGGCAGAAACCCAGCTTCCAGTTATTGGCGTTCCTATTGCCTCCACACCGCTTAACGGTCTCGATTCTCTCTTATCAACAGCACAAATGCCTGGAGGCGTTCCCGTAGCCACAGTCAGCATTGGAAAACCCGGTGCCAAGAACGCAGGCCTTTTGGCCGTGCAGATCCTTGCTCTGTCCAATAACAAACTGGCAGGACAGCTCACAAAATATAAAAAAGACCAGGCCAAGGCCGTTGCACAAAAAAGCAAAAAACTGAAAACCAGCCATGCCGCAAACTTTAAAGATTGACTCAAATACTGTTCCCGCCCAGGCGCAAAAAGTTTTGCGCCAAGGTGGAGTGATCGCCTTTCCCACAGACACTTTTTATGGTCTGGGAGTGGACCCTTTCAACAGGGAAGCCGTTGAGCGAGTCTTTGAAATTAAGAGTCGCTATAAAAATAAACCTCTGCTCCTATTGGTAAGTTCAAGAGAACAACTAGAGACATTGGTAAAAGAAATCACTCCGGCTCACTTAGCTTTGATGCAAAAATTCTGGCCTGGTCCATTAACCCTGCTTTTTGAACCCAGTTCCGCTACCCTCAAGAATGTGTCGGCAGGCCGAATCGGAATCCGGCAACCAGGAAACCCCATGACACTAAATTTAATTTCAGCCCTGGACCAGCCCATCACTGCCCCTAGTGCCAACCTTTCAGGAGAAGAACCGCCCGTCACCGCAAGGCAAGTACAGAAATCTTTAGGAAACTATGTCGACTTGATTCTTGATGGGGGGTCATGCCCAGGTGGGGAGCCCTCAACCCTTGTTGATCCAGTGGAAACACCTGTCCGGCTTGTCCGGCCTGGTGCTATTCCATTTAACGAAATCGAAATGGCCCTTCGAGGTAAGGCGAAGTCCATTCACACTGAGGTACTTCGATGATTTTTGGAACCGGTCTCGACATCATAGAAATAAACAGGATTAAAAAATCGCTGGAAAAATATTCCACCCGCTTTGAAAATAAAGTGTTCACTGACAGGGAGATTGACTACTGCCAATCCCAGGCAGACCCTGGAAAGCATTTCGCAGCCCGATTCGCCGTTAAAGAAGCCGTATCCAAAAGCCTGGGAACGGGCATCACTGGCGATACTGGATTCAAGGATATTGAAGTCGTAAACCAGGCTTCAGGAAAACCCATCGTCAAAATGGGTGGTCGAGGAAAAATACTGTTCGAAAAGTTAAACCTCAAGTCCATCCACATCTCTATTTCACATGACCAGCATTACGCTATCGCCCACGCCATTGCTGAACAATAACCTTAAACTCAAATCTTTGAAATCGATCCGGCATTTTCTGGAATACGTTTTTTTCATCTTAATGCTATTGCTGGTGCGTCGCCTGCCCCAGCAAACCGTGGTGAAAACAGGAAGAGGCATAGGCAGTCTGGCTTTTCTCTTTTCTGGAAAGCGTAAACGATCGGCAAAAATTAATTTGGATATTGTTTTCGGAGATTCAAAGTCATCCGACGAGAAAAATAAAATCATCAAGAAGTCATTTCAAAACCTGACAGTTTCAGCTTTGCAATGCTTCTGGGCTACCTCTGATACGGAAAAACGGGTACGAGAACTCATTGAAGGAGAACCAATCGGGCTAGACTTTTTACGCCAGTGCTTGAAAAAGAATAAAGGAATATTTTTTCTAACCGCCCATTATGGAAACTGGGAAATAATGGGATTGTTTCACGGTTATCTAGACATCTGTCCACTTTCTTCAATTGTACGACAACTAGACAACCCCTACATGGACCGAGTGACAAAAAAATTTCGTACCACTTCCGGAAACAAGATTATTTATCGCGATGAATCTCCTTTAAAAATCGTGAGAGAACTTAAAAACAATGGCGGTGTCGCGGTGATGATGGATCAGAACACGGCCAAGGGCGGGGTCTTTGTTGACTTTTTTGGTAAAAAAGCGGCAACACCCCGGTCACTGGCATTATTGAGTTACCGCACCGGGACCCCTATCCTCCCACTATTCTGCCGCCCTACTGATAAGGGAACCTATCGCATTGAGTATGGACCGGAAATCCAGTTTACGAAATCTGGCAACAAGAACAATGATATTCTCAATTGGACCCACCACTGCGAACAGTTCATAGAAAATATTATCAGGGAAAACCCCGCTCCCTGGATGTGCGCTCACCGTCGCTGGAAAACCCGACCTCCAGAAGAAGAAGAAACTCCAATCTACTGAGTTGCCTTCAGATCATGAAATGTCCTGCCTGCAAAAATAAATGCACAAAACCCTAAACCAGTCCTCCAAAAATCACTGCCTCCAATCCTCCTCGAATGGCCCTGGTTATCCACCCTGCTTCGCATTAAACACTGCCAACCGCCAGAAAGCCGAATGCCAGTAATCCAGGTGTGATGTCCATCTTTTGAATATTAAGGGTTCATTGTATTTGGAACGCACTTCGCCAAAAACAAGGTTGATTCTCATAGCATGACAGGGGATTTGGTTTCTCTCTAGAAATTTTTTCTGCCAATTCGTTGAGACACCCACTGAATTTAGAAAAAGGGTACAACTCTAAAAAAGCTTTTTGCTGCCGCACCGCCTTGGGTACATTCGGATCATGCAGGATATAGCCCAGGTATTCGACGGAAATGTTTTTAAGAAACCGATCCGTAACCGCCGTTAAATCACGATAAATCCCCTGCGCTTCTCGCTCCGATCTGACTGAATTGATCACCACTCTGAAATGCTTTTGGGCGTGTTTATTATGAAGGACCTTCATCAACGCATAAACATTAGCCAATGAAGCAGGTTCTGTGGTGGCAATGAGAATCGTTTCATGGGCCGCACTGCAGAAATAAGTGACATTGGTGGAAATGCCGGAACCAGTATCAAAAATCAGGAAATCGTATCCCTGACTAATACGGCCTAACTCATCCATGAGAACCATTTTCTTTTCGGACGGCAACCGTGTTAATTCTTGCAGGCCATCTCCGGCGGGCAGGACATGAATATCGGCAGGGCCGCGAAGAATGATGTCCTCCACATTGGACTCTCCAGACAGAACATGCCCGATGTGCTTTTTTGGAGCCAGTCCTAAAAGGATATCAATATTGCTCAATCCCAAATCGGCATCCATAACGAGCACCCTTTTCCCTCTCTTGGATAAGGCATAAGCAAGATTGACGACAAAGTTGGTTTTGCCAACGCCTCCTTTCCCGCTACTGACCGCCAAGACCCTCAGGTTCGATGCACCCATTTTTTCGTATGTCATTCTTTTTAAAGTCGTTGCCTGACCACTCATAGTATGCTTAATCGCTTAATTTATCTTGAAGTCAGTTAAAAAACAAACTTATTACCCGTTCTGGCCTGGCCACTTCCAAGTCTTCGGGAACCCGCTGGCCAGATGTAAAATAAGATATGGGCAATCTGTTTCGTACACTAAAGGCGTAGCGCATACTCCGCCGCAATTTTGGCTACCATGGTGGTTTTGCCCACTGCTTTAGGCCCCAAAAGCAACCATTTCAGGTCCATATTTCAGGTCCATATTTCAGGTCCATATCCTTTAAGGTCTATTTCTCCTTTGCAGCAGAAACTCCAGGAAAAATTCTTCCTGTCCGATCCTGCTTTTGACGTATTCCCAAGAGGAATCGATCACAGGCTTCAAAATCAATACTAAAAAATTTGATACATTTTATAGCAATTGTTGGAAGCCAGTGCTTGCTAAGCAAACAATTCGCTTCTATCAATCCACCCTTTTATTTTATCCCTCTGTCTCTAAAAATAACTATAAATAATTGCATTTAAAGTGATTAGCTAGCTTTCTCCAGCTTCATGAAGGCTATTTTTCCGATTGGTACAAAAATTGAAAACCCTCTCTATAGAAAGCAATTAACCACCACCCCTATTTTACTTTATTTAGGAGATCGGGTTTTATGAAAATCAGAATTCAAGCGAACAAAGTCTTCCTGACTTTTTTATTCATGCTCTTTCCAGTGATCGCGTCAGCTGAGGAAACCGCTCAAATCAGCTACCCGGACACCGCCTGGATACTGATTTCTTCGGCGTTAGTGATGCTCATGCTTCCTGGCCTGGCACTATTTTATGGTGGCATGGTGCGGCGCAAGAATGTTCTCTCTACATTGATGCACAGTTTTATACCACTCGGAGTCATCACGATCCAATGGGTGCTGTTTGGCTATTCTTTAGCCTTTGGTAACGATATCGGACATTTTGTCGGAGACCTGAGCAAAGCTCTCTTTATAGGCATTGATTATAAGGACCTTTCTGGCACCATCCCCGAATACCTATTCAGCATGTTTCAGCTGATGTTCGCCATCATTACCGCCGCACTCATCAGCGGAGGAATGGCCGAGCGGGTGAGCTTTAAGGCTTATGTCGCCTTCATTTTCATTTGGTCCACCGTGGTTTACGATCCTATTTGCCATTGGGTCTGGGGTGGCGGGTGGTTGGGCGACCTCGGAGCTCTGGATTTTGCGGGTGGCACAGTGGTTCATATTGCTTCAGGCACCGCCGCGCTGGCCGCCGCCATGGTTCTTAAAAAGCGCCGAGGCTTCCCGGGAAAACTCATGATCCCTCACAGTCTGCCTCTCACTCTTCTGGGGGCAGGACTTTTATGGTTCGGGTGGTTCGGTTTTAATGCCGGCAGTGCGCTAGCGGCAGACGAAATAGCCGTACTGGCATTCACTAACACCCAAATCGCAACGGGAGCCGGGCTCCTCGGCTGGCTTCTCGCCGAGTTTATCAAAGGAGGAAAAGCCAGCGCTCTCGGAGCAGCTTCTGGAATCGTAGCAGGACTAGTCGCCATCACCCCCGCTGCCGGATTTGTCGAGCCTCTTTGGGCAATGGTGATCGGTTTTCTGGCTGGAGTGATCTGCTTCTTCGCAGTTGTCATGAAGCTCAGGGTCGGTTACGACGATTCCCTCGATGTTTTTGGAATCCATGCCGTGGGTGGTGCCTGGGGTGCTCTCGCTACTGGACTATTCGTCACTGTAGGTGGAACAGGTATGCTGGCTGGCAACTTCCATCAAGTCTGGGTTCAGTTGATAGGCATCGTTGCCGCCGGATCGTACTCGTTCGTCGTCACCTATGTTCTGGTAGTTATTATTGATAAAACGATCGGCTTCAGGGTTAACGATGAAGATGAGGAAATGGGCCTGGATACCACCCAGCATGGAGAAACCGGATACAACCTGGTATAAATCATAGGTTTGATAAGGCCTTGGTTTGATAAGACCTTTGTTTTTCAAATTGTCATACCAGGGCAGACGTAATAACCTTTTATACAGTTGACTTTTAATGACTTATAAACTATTGTTTTCAGGCCTATTCCAGCTTAATTTACCCATTAGACCTGTTTTGTCACACTTTAATATTCTAGAAAGGATTTTTAATATGAGCAAGTTGAACTCTTTCATTTCTAAAACAGCCTTGGCAATGCTTCTTGTAGCAAGCCTAATCGTTGTGGATCACAATAGATCCGCCCAAGCCGCAGAAGAGCCCGAACTCATAAATCTTCCAGGCAGCTTTTCAGGTTCCTTCGGATTATTTTCTGATTACAAGTTTCGTGGAATCTCTCAAAGTGATGAATCCCTTGCTCTACAGGGAAGTTTAGACTGGAGCCATGGAATAGGATTTTATTTAGGCGCATGGGCTTCCAATGTAGACTTCAGCGATTCGGCCCAATCTGAAGTCGATTTGTACTTTGGCGTTGCCAGAGAATATTGGGGCATCACCTTTGATATCGGCGGAGTTTATTACATCTACCCCGGTGCCCTCGACAGCATAGAATACGACTATTTTGAATATAAGTTTGGCATGTCTTACGAATTTCCCCTGATCGCAATGGGCGCTACTATTTACTACACACCTAAAAACACAACGAATAGTGGAAACGCGACCTATCTGAGCTATGACGCAGAAATACCACTTGTCAGCCGTCTTGCCCTGACCGGCCATATTGGACACCAGGCGATCACCGATGAATCCACATTCGGCAAACCAGACTTTATTGATTGGAGCATCGGCGCGACTTATGCCATGCACGGCTTCGATCTCAGCGTGACTTATATTGATACAGACCTGACCAACATTGAATGTAGCGCAGGTTGTGACGGCGACGTTGTCTTTGGGATTTCACGAAGTTTTTAATTCTAACTTGATAGGCGATAAAGCCCGGTTGCTGGACGCAAGTCCGCACCGGGCTTTTTCTTTATTCGGCTCTGACCTTAAAAGGAAAAATTAAAAGTTCCCATCTCTCAACTTACCTTATAAAATATTGAGTGTGCCACTGAGAAATTATGTTTGCATGAGCCTCCTCCTCACTTAATAGAGGCGGCGAATGGCAAGCTATAGATGTTCCAATTATTAGAAACCCCTTTAGTACTATTTTGAATTTAAAAACCCGTGTTGACACAAGCCCAGAACCAGATCATTTACCTGATGTTTTTAAACGGAATTCTTTTTCTGGGTTTGAACTTCATTGCCTATTCCATCGTTTTTCCGGGACCGAAAGGCTCCAAGCGAATTGGTTATTTATTCATCGCCTGTGGCCTGCTGGCCTACCTGGCGCAGCTGATGTATCAGGGGCTGCTGGCCTTGGATTACCCGGCAGATAAAGTAACCGGACTTTTATTAAGCGGATTCGTTGTTCCGGTCTTTTTCATTTCGCTGGCCTATTACCGGATCAAACGCAATCGAATAGAAAAAGTCACTCGGCGTGAGACCAGTGAACACTAGCTTATGGAGCGGAGGTTCTCCGCCCCCTGTGGAAACGAGCAAGGAAACTCATGAAACCCATTGACTTGAGAAGCGACACATTGACCCAGCCTACCCCGGCCATGCGCGAGGCTATGGCCAATGCCGAAGTGGGAGATGATGTTTTCGAGGAAGATCCGACCCTTAAAAAACTGGAGGCCCTGGCTGCAAAAAAAACCGGCAAGGATTCGGCTCTCTTTGTGCCTAGTGGCACCATGGGAAACCTCATCAGCGTACTCAGCCACTGTCAGCGCGGGGATGAAGTGTTGCTGGGCGACCGAAGCCATATTTTCGTGCACGAAGTCGGAGGCATGGCCGCCTTGGGCGGAGTTCACCCAAGAATCCTCCGCAATAATGAGGATGGCACCCTGCCCTTGCCATTAATAGAACAGTCTATACGACAGACAGATATCCATTACCCCCCTACCCGGCTGATCTGCCTTGAGAACACTCATAACTTCTGTCATGGAGCACCGCTAAACCCTGAATATATGGACAGTGTGGCGGTTCTGGCGGAAAAATACGGGCTTAAAATTCACCTTGATGGAGCAAGGCTGTTTAACGCCGCTGTAGCTATGGATGTTGAGGTGGAAACTCTGACCCGGCAAGCAGACTCGGTCATGTTTTGCCTGTCCAAAGGGCTCTCAGCCCCGGTCGGTTCTCTGGTCTCTGGCAACCAGGATTTTATCCAACGCGCCAGAAAAATCAGGAAAATGGTGGGAGGTGGAATGAGGCAGGCCGGGCATCTGGCCGCAGCCGGACTGGTCGCCCTGGAAACCCTGGTGGAACGTTTAAAAGACGATCATCAGAACACCAGACTCCTGGCAGAACAACTGGCAGCCATAAAGGGTATCGAGCTGGATCAAGCCAGAGTGAAAACAAATATTATCTTTTTCAAGCTGAACCATCCCAAAATCGATGGAGATACATTTTTAAGCAGGCTGGAAGCAAAATCCATCAAAATCCTCATGACCGGTCCGGGAGTTTTCCGCGCCGTCCTGCATCGCGAAGTTTCCAGAAAGCAGGTCAAAACCGTAGCTCAAACAATTAAAACCATTCTAACCCAATAGCCGCCTGGCCTCGCCCATTGGTAATGGAAAGCTTTGCACAAGTGGCTGCACCCAAAAAAGCGAGGTCCTTCGTCGCCGTTGGCTCCTCGAGGATGACTAACCAGCATTTCTTGTCATTCTGAACGCAGTGAAGACGTGATATCCTCTTCCTTAAACTTCGTGCCCTGCAGGGGTAATCTCGCCTTTACGTTTTTTTGACTTACGGAAAGACCTCGTGATAATGAGCAATAACATGTGAGGCCGAGAAAACGTTTGTATACAGATAAAGATATTGCTATCTGCCCCTGTGGCTAGCAGGCGGAGAACCTCCGCAGGTGACTTGCCATAATCTTTTATAACTAAAACAATCTCTGCTTGAAGAGTCCTTGCTATCTGTCCCTGCGGCTAGCAGTTGACATAAAATACAATTAGCCCTAGAATAGGGCTATAATTGGGCAACTTTTAACATTATAGGAGAACTATGATCGCCTTGGAAATGAAAGAAACCTTGGAGTTGGTCCGCCAGGCGCAGGATGTAGTAAAAAGCCGTTACCTGTTATGCATTCTGGTAACACAAAGAATCCATCAACTCGAAAGTGGTGCCCAGCCCACTATCGATGTGGACCCCGAAGAATACTCTTCCCAAAAATCTTATTTTGAACTGGCACTAAGGGAAATTATTGAAGGAAATATGGAACTGGAACAAGTTACTGAAGAATAATCCTCCTCCTTTTATCCCAGAAAATCAAACTCAATAAAACCGGCTTTCGTGTTGTAATGCGAAGTCGTTGAGGTTGCTACGCCTTATTGCATAGAGGGTGGCGCGAGCAGGAGCACTCAACCCTTACATAAAAAAAGCCCGCCGATAAAAAATCGGCGGGCTTTCTTATAGAGCTAATGATGACTATTTAGGAATCTCGTCACGCTTGACCTTCCCTTCGTCATACATTTTACGTGTACGTTTGGTCATCCAGACCATCCAACCTTGGAAACAGACAAAAATAGCTGCCAAGATCGGAGGCATGTAGTACAGAGACTGAGGCAATGCCGGTTTCAGAATAGTGTAGTACCAAGTAGAGATGGCCATATTCTCATCCTTTTCTTTATCCCATCCTGTCCATTGCATGAAAGCCACAGGAATGAAAGTTTCAGTAGGAATCTGAACATCAAACTCTCCATCTGTTTTCAAGTCCCTCTTGAACAGAATCTTGACACGACCCTGATGGTAAATGGAGTCCACAACCTGGACTTTGGCTTCAGATTCTTTGGCTTGTAGAGCATCAAATCCATAGCCCACCATTTCTTCTACACTCACGTCCAACTGATAACCCATGTCATTCGGGGCATTGGTCGAGCTGTAGTCTTTAGCCAGAAAGTTAGCCTTCCAGATATCTACCGGTTTCTTGGAGTCACCCATGATAAAATAGGGTTTTTCCGCACCAAACAGATCCTGAAGTTTCGCCGGCCATTGAATGGCTACTGAATCCGGGTATTCCGGATCTTGCGACATAAACCGCTGGTGGTATTCAACTAGATAGTAAACCGCCTGCTCCTCATCACTCCAACGGGTGGTCACCCAGAGGTTGTCGACTTTAGGATCGAAGTTTCGTTTACCCCGAGTGATTTGGCCCGCCATGGCGATATGATGCCTCTTCGGGTTGTCTTTGATCTCTTCAGGAAAATCAACAATCCGATCATCCGTATCCGGAGACTGCCAACTTGGGTCATCAATCTTCGGAGAGACTGCACTTTCCGAATAAATAGACTGAATCAGAAAGTCTGGAATCGGCTTATTGGTCAACGGATCGATTTTCTTTCTCGGGCAGAGCGAGTTAACAAACGCCGCAATCTTCCAACGATCCTCAATCGTGATCTGGTCCTTGAAGTTTGGCATCGGAGTACCGTTCAATCCGGTAGAAATCGTGCGGACAATATGGAAGGGATTGAAAGGTTCCCGGCGAGCTCCACGGAAATTCCAGCATTGCTGCCAGTCTGCCGCAACGATCGGGAAACCCCAGTCGTCTTTCATCGTTGGGTTACCATCACCCCGGCCTTCGCCGCCGTGACACTCAAAACATTTATTCTTCAGGAAAATTTCCTTACCTGCGTCGATATCAGCCTGGGGCACACCCAAGTGATAAGGTTCCTTTGTTCCCCACGGATTCTCACCAAAATCCTGAATGGTGACTTCTTCGTCTTCCACATCATTAAAATCCCGATCCTGCACCAGGGTTTTAACAAAGTTCACAACGGAAACAATCTCGTTGTCCGACAAAAACTCACCCCAAGCCGGCATTGCCGAACCCTGGAGTCCATTTTTAACGGTTGTGATCAAATCCGCTTCCATAGGGAGTTCACCAGAATCCGTAACGCGGATCTTGAAAGTCCCCTGGATGAAGTTTCTGGGCCGGGTGAACAGGCGATCTGCAGCAGGGCCATCTCCGCCCCCCACAACCCCGTGGCACCAGACACATCTTTTAAAATAA
>WASV01178953.1_pt1 | contig 61883 bp, 50 predicted proteins | sample 5698531 | NCBI WGS metagenome assembly WASV01 (sample SAMN11175559, study PRJNA528189) | sponge metagenome | isolation source: marine sponge | host: Myxilla | place: Antarctica: Western Antarctic Peninsula, King George Island | collected 2013-01 | reverse complement strand
TTCTCCATCTGCGTCCTCGTTCGAGTCATGCCTGACTTGCGATGCGGGAACATTTGCTTGGAATATTTATGGATAAAATAGAGAGAATCCAGCTCCGAATCCTCCTCATTTTAATCGTCATCGAAGGGCTGATTTTACCGTTATATGTGTGTGCAGTCCAGCGTTTTGATAAACCCAACGCCTTAAAAGCGGCACAAGCCGCCGCCCCGTGACGGCGACGAAAAATCAAAAATGCTGAGCATGGGTCTGCTATACTTGCTAAAATAAATTTTTGACTGCTTGATAACACGAGGTAGAAAATGAAGATCATTTCACCTATTGCCATTGATATGGGGGCAAAAAATACGGGCGTTTATTATGCCAAATACAAGGAAGGTTCAACATTTGAGCAAATAGAAAAACACGGGCAAGTGCTTGAGTATGGTAATTACACGTCATTACTCAAAGAAAGAACCGCCAAACGCCATAGTAGAAGAGGGTATCAACGCAAGAAATTAGCAAAGCGTTTGTTGACACTCGTGCTGGAAAATTATTTTAATTTTCCAGCAAAACAACATAGTCAAGCAATTGGGTTTCTACTCAATAGGCGTGGTTTTACTTTTTTAGACGAAGAATATTCTAAAGAGCGTCTGAATGAATTCCCTGACGACGCTTGGAAAATGTTACCGGAAGAGGTGAGGAGTATTTTAGAGAACAAAAAAAATATTGTTCAAATATTTGATGAATGTGTGAAAAAAGAGCCGGAAAAGATAGGGGAGATATTGAAGTGTATTGAAAGCAGTGACGGTGTGCAAAGAGTCAAGAAACTAAAAAGCGACATGGTGTATTTTACTTACATCAATAAGATCGTAGATAAATGTCAATATCGGGCAGATGGCAATATGGTCACAGAGAAAGGAGGCGATAGAAACAAACTCTCTCAAACCTCCAAATGGATTGTTGAAAGGTTAGTAAAAGAAACTACAATACCGCTATTGACATTCACACAGAACGCTAAACAAACAGCATTTTATGATTTAAAAGAGCACGTAAATGGTCTTGGTGCGGAGCAAGCAGTGAAATTCAAGAAGCAATTACCCGATGTTTCACAAAGTATAAAAAAGGCAAAGGCAGCATTAAAGGAATCTAATTGGGATTTTGATTTTCAAAAATTTACGTTTGATGATAAGCACGAAGAAGGTCTGATGGGTGGTGATGTGAAAATCCATTTGCAGCACTTTTGTTATGCTATTGACAAAATCAATACGGAGATAACTTCTGGTGCTCGTCATCGCTCTAAATTTTTTAAGGAAATTGAAGGTGATTTAGAAAAATTTCAATCGCCGGAGTATCAGAATAACAAACACGCTCATAAATACCTAAAAGAATTTGCCAAGGAAGTAGTGCAAAATTCAAAATTAGGTAGAGAGAATTTAACCAGATTAGTTTGTCACACCAGCAATTTGGAACTTAAACCTCTGCGTGCCTATTTCAACGATTCGGCGCCAATACTGCGAAGCAAGAATTATGAAAAAAGTAATCAGACAAAAAGTAATTTTATTTCTCATAAAAATGACGGCGGTGAGTTCAGCAAGGAAAAACTAAGCAGAGTTGCTTCAACATGGTTTTTGAAGCATTGGATGGTGAACGAAGAGAAAGATGGGAAGGATAAGGTCACGAGCCACACAGAACTTAAACGACTCTGGGAACAGCATTCAAACAAAGACGATGTCATTGCATTTTGGTTGAAAACCTGCCCGACCTTCACTATCCCGCCGTACCAAAGCATGACCAACCGCAAACCGCCAGGATGCCAGAGCTTAATGTTGAATGGTAATTACTTAGAGGAGTATTATCCCCAATGGAAAGATTGGCTTGCCAAGTTGCAACCGAACGAAGAATATAAAGAAAAATTGCAAAGCCTACAAAGCGTCAAAGGGAAACGAAAAAATAAGGACGGTAGACTGATTGACGATGAGTCAATACAGTTGCGTCAATTGCAGTTTATATTAGATACCGCAAAACAAGATGATAGTTATAAACTCAATGAGATTTGGAGTATTCACCATAAACTTCAACAGTTAAAAAAGGGAAAGGATCAATGGGAAAGCAAATTGGCCGCGGCAGTTAACGACAGCAAATTACCTCGTGAAATAACAGATGATTTAGATTTTATCAAGCAAGATAGTTTTTGGCATTTTGTTAACAAGTATTACCAAACCCGCAGAAAAGCCCGCGATGGACGCTATTTCCTTATCCAAGAAAAGAAAGAAAAATGGATTGCCGAAGGAATGTTATTAATCCTTTGTCCGCATAAACCTAAACAGAAGAAACGCCAATGGGATATCGATTTAGCTGCTGTGTTAGGAATTGATAAAAATGAATTGAAGGATGTACTTGCAACAGAAAGCAACTCGAACACACCAGAAGAATATTTTCACAAGATAAAAAGCACCTGTAACAGAGCTACCAAAGCCCAAAAAGAGCATAGGGGTGAGTTGAAATATAAAATAAGCATGGCGTTGACGCATTCAAACAGTAGTGAGGCTAAAGATTTGTTGAATCTTGCCAATAAATGCGCTGATTTAAAAGATGAATTGAATAAAGCAACTCGTATCGCTAATTTTTTGGTTGATAAAAAAACTCACGAGATTGATCAAAAAATTGCTTTAGTTTTTAAGTTTGCTCAAATTGATAACATTATTTTCAAAGAACGTAGTGGGTTTTCTAAAACCTGCCCGGTATGCTCCACCGATAACGCTTTTAGAATGCAAGAAAACGAGAGAGGTGCGTTTGCTTCTAGATTGCCAGCAATGAGCATTCGTCTAATTGATGGTGTAGTAATGCGCATTTGTGATGCCATTAGTCGTCAAGTTGCACGCACTAAATGGACAGATATTGAGAATGATGTTGAACAAGGCAAGAAAGTAACCATTCCGCTAATCCTTGAGCAAAACAGATTTGAATTTGAGCCATCTTTGGCAAAGATTAAAGGGAGAACCCTAATTACAACGGACAACAGGGAAACGGCCTACAATAAAAAGAAAACCCGCATTGAAAAAGCCGCAAAAGGCATTTGTGCATATAAAGGTACTCCTTTGGGTGAGAATGGGGAAATAGATCATATTATTCCGCAATCTTCTCAGTATGGCACGCTTAATGATGAGGCAAATCTCATTTATGTATCCAAAATGGCGAATCAAGGCAAAAGCAATCATACTTACGATTTAAGCGGTTCAGATGGTTTGCATAAAAACTATAAAAACATAGTGTTTGACAAGAAAAGCGATGACGAGATTAAGCAATTTATCTATGAGCAACTGGAGGGTGAAGATGCGGAGGTAGGGGTTGCGAATGTGGAACTCCCATTTTGTTTTGGCAAATACTTAAGTTTTGTCAATTTGAACGATGCGCAAAAAAACGCGTTCAGGCATGCGCTGTTTTTAGCGGATACCGACCCACTCAAACAAAAAGTTCTCAAATCTTTGCAAAATCGTAACCGTACTATTGTCAATGGCACCCAGCGCTATCTGGCGCAGTGTATTGCCGACAAAATCTATAGAATTGCAAAAAATGTAGGTAAAGAAAAGCAATTAAAGTTTGATTACTTTGAGTATACGGCAAAAGTAGATGACCCAAAAAGCACCTACAACTTGCGTAAAATGTATGGTCTCATCAAACCAAAAAAACAACCTTTGTATTCGCACTTAATTGATGCTCAATTGGCATTTTTAATTGCAGTCCAAGATCATCAAGCCGCGCAAGAGCGTAAAAATGGCGGTAGTATGGGAATTAAATTTGAGAACAACCAACGTGTTTGGGAATTTGAATATGATAAGGAAACAGGAGAAGTTTTGCCGGGTAAGTTGTTTAATGTATGCAATGTCGGCGAAGATAATTTTTCCGCAATTAAACTGGATCGAAAAAAAGCAAATGTACGAGAACATCGTTCATTTCATCGCCCAAATTTCTATGCACAAAATTACATCCCCTGTTTTTTTGGTAAAAAGGGTGAGGAAATCGAAATCAAGGCTGGTTTTTCTTGGGAGAATAGTGCGACAATCAAGCAACAGAAAGGCACTGAAAAAAACATCTTAGATATTCTACATTTCGCTAAAAATGAGTTTGTAGCAAACAGCAAATTTGAATCTCTGGAAGATTTATACCGTAAATTTAATAAAAAAACAAAGCAAGGTGAGCATGACGTTTTTTATGTTGATTGGGACAAAACTAAAATACAAAAATATTTAATTGATGAATATTCCACCAAAGATATGGCTGCTGGCAAAAAATGGAGTCAAGAAATTACATTTCTAATGGAATTTTCTTATCGAGCTCAGAAGCAAACGATTAAAAACATACAAGATATAAGGGATGCTTTGAACGGTATGGAAATCGGTAAAGCAAAACCTAAACCTAAAAGTTATTTTTCGATCAAATTATTTTCTAAAAATATAGAATTGCCAGTCCGATCAGAATGGGTGAATTTATTAAATGCGTGGGAACAAAAAAAGAAATCCAATGAAGGATATGATGATTTTTTAAGAAACTATTTTAATAAATCAAATACTGCAGAACACAAACATCAAAAAGTTAGGAAAGTGTTTTCCTTGCCAGTGGCTAACGAATTGGGACATTTTTTGCAAAAGCGGCAATCTTGGAACGGTGATGATAGTTACCAAATTTCTGCCGATTCAGATTCACGCAAAGATAACAATAAATTTTCAAGAATCGTTTTAATGAATAATGGAGAATTGAAGAAAGTTATTAACCATTCTTTTGTATCGCCAAAAATATTTAAATTAAAATTTGAAGATGTAGAAACTGACCAAAATTATCGTGAAATTGATCCCAATCAATGGATTAAAATTCATCAAAAGGATGGTGATTTTCCATGTGGTGTGGAGAGTATAGAATACAAAATTGATAACGCAACGCGTCCACAAGTAAAAATATATCTATCTAATAATTTTAAGAAAGACATACAAGTAAACAGCGAGAATATTTTAAAAAGCCCCTTAACAAAAGCAAAAGTTAATAGCGAATTAAAAAAGAAATTAACAAGTGAAGATGTTAACAATACCATTGAGTATACTGCTAGTGGATTTAATAAAGAAATCAAAGGAAAATTATCAGAAGTGCTATCCTAAAATAACAATGGTTAACCTATCCACTATAATCCCAAACCGTAAAAAAGCCCTATTCCTCGCTAAAAAGCAACTGCCGGAATTGGTATGCGATGCGGTGAATTTGGAAGGGGTGAATTTTACGCTACCAGAAATACAAACTTTGTTGGACGGGGTAACGGTGGGCGGGTATAGCCTACAAGATGAGACGATTGCACTTAATCAGATTAGTGCTTGGCGATTTTTATTTGAGTGCGTTTACGACGGCAAATTCAGTTTTTCCGAAGGGTTTGTTTGCGAGTTGCACGGAATTCTTGCTTGGAAGGAAGCGTTAACTTGGGGCGTGTTTAGGAATGGTGGTGTAACAATTGCGGGGACTGATTATCTTCCGCCGAGTACGGATAAATTACCAGTTTATTGGCGGCGATTATCTGAAAAACATCAGTCCGTTTTGCACCAATCCAAAATGGACATTGAAAAAATTTATCGCCACGCGATTAGTATATTTTTACAAATGGCAAGGATACAGTTTTTTCATGATGCCAATAAGCGTCTTGGCAGACTGATGATGAACGGCGTTTTGCTGACCAACGGATTGCCCGCCATTAACCTGCCCGCGAAAAAGCAACTTGAGTTTAATGAGTTGATGTTAAATTTTTATTCTGGAGACGATGAACGGCAAATGCAGGCTTTTATGCTTGCTTGCCTGGATGAAAATATTGTAGAGATAATGTCAACCTAAACGACTGTATGCACGCCCACCTAACGATTACTGAATACGGTCAATTCATCGGCATTAGAAGCGAATGTTTAACGGTGAAAGATGGTGCTGTGGTCAAGGAATATCCACTTAATCGATTGAAGAGCATCCAAATCGCCAAGCGCGGTGTGAGTTTTTCCTCGGATGTGATTATTGCTTGCGCTAACCGCGGTATTAAATTCTTCTTGTCTGATTTCAAGAATGAAATTGTTGCCTGCCTTGTGGGTACGCATCAACATGCGGTTGTACGCGTTCGGGAAAAACAGTTTGCATTTATAAGAAGCCCTGAAACGGCAACGCTGGCATCTATCGTTATTGAGGGAAAAATTAGAAATCAACGAGCCACCTTGCTTTATTTCAAGAAATATCACCAAGACAAAGCATTAATAATAGAAAAAACGGCCGAACAATTAAAATCTATCGCAAGGCAGATTAAGAATAGAAAGTGGCAAAACTATGACCGTTGGCAAGATATTCTGTTGGGTTTGGAAGGGCAAGCGGCCACCTTGTATTGGCAGTGCTTGGTTGAGTCAAATCTGATGCCGGATAACTTCAAAGGAAGAGTTGGGAGGCAAGCGCAGGATGTTGGCAACAAAGGATTAAATTATGGTTATGCGATTCTGGCGTCATATGTTTGGAACGCCCTGATTAATGCGGGTTTGGAACCATATGCGGGTTTTTTTCATGTTCAACGGCCAGGCAAGCCATCTTTGGTGCTTGATATGATGGAAGAGTATCGTGCATGGGTGGTGGATCGAAATATTATTAAGCATAGAGGGATGCTGCGCGAAGAAAACGAACTGGTGCCTGCGATTAAGAAGAAAATTATCACGGATATTCACAAAACATTTTCCACCAAATATTTCTACCACAAGAGAAAAATGAGATTGGAAAGTATTTTGCAAAGGCAGATTTATCATCTTGCTGGATTTTTCTCTGATGATAAAAATTATAAATCTTATCGCTTCCGGTGGTGAAATGGTACAGCCACAATTATATAACGAGGTGTTGGTGAGTTACGACATAGCCGATACCCGGCAACGCACAAAACTATTCAATAAACTTAAAGATATTAGTTTGACGGCAATACAAAAGTCGGTATTTTGGGGGCATTTAAACAGAGCGGAAGAAGACAGCGTTAAACGCATGTTGAAAACTTATTGTGCGAAAACCGATAAAGCATTCATCACCCGAGTAAAATTGTCCGAACAAATTCAACAAAATAATAGTGTCGGTTATGAAAAACAAAATTTCCCCAAACAGTTTGTAAATTACCATGTCATATAGTTTGCCCATCAATTTGATCAGGCAATATTGTTTTTGCCCAAGAATTCCGTATTTTCAAGAACTACTAAAACTTAATACCTCCAAACCTGAATGGGTCAAGCAAGGAGAGGAGTTACATGTGCGGCAAGAAAAATTATTTAAGCACAGAACATTAAAACGTTTTAATTTAGTACAAGCCGAACAAAAATTTAATGTATTTGTGAGTGCCAGCGATTTGCAATTGCATGGAATGATAGATAGTTTGTTATTTGGTGACGAAGAAATCTACCCCATTGAATTTAAGTTAAGCGGGTACAAACCCACCAAAGGACAAATATTACAACTCACCGCTTACGCCATGGTCGCAGAACACCAATACAAATTGACTTGCAAGAAAGGATTTATTCTTTTTGAAAATAAAGGAACAACCCACTCAATAGATTTCAAACCCGATGATAAAGAACGGGTCGTTACGATTAGAGATACGATTTTAGAAAACTTGGAAAAATCTTACTTTCCGGATAGCCCGGCGACTCCGGCACAATGTACGCAGTGCGAGTATTTAAATCATTGTAACGATAGAAGTTGACACAACGACGGTTCCCTTTGCAATAAAAAACCCGCCGAAGCGGGTTAGTGGTACAGTTTGTATAAGGGTGTCCAACCTTAATTAATCTTTGTCTTAAAGATGATTTCAGTGCATCGCTTACTAGGCTATGATGTGCTGATACAACGCAGTTTATAACACAAATTTTTCGCAAAATTCTATGTTTTTCGGCATTTTTACAATTTTCGCAAAAAACATCCCAAAAACAGCAACTAAAGCACATAAAATCAATGTTATACGGCGGAGCAACACATCATAGCCTAGTAAGCCAGCAACTGAAACTTGATATCTCCTATTAGTAGATTGAGTAGACTTAAGTGCAACACATCATAGCCTAGTAAGCCAGCAACTGAAACCTCAAAAACGTCAGCCATTCCGATAGCGATAACGCAGCAACACATCATAGCCTAGTAAGCCAGCAACTGAAACCAAAATTATGACGATATAGAAACTTTATCATATTGAGCAACACATCATAGCCTAGTAAGCCAGCAACTGAAACTTGGCTCTGTGCGCAATGCTGTTGGCCAACAACATCGCAACACATCATAGCCTAGTAAGCCAGCAACTGAAACTAGTGACGCTTGAGTGTTTGTCTATGAGTTGATAGCAACACATCATAGCCTAGTAAGCCAGCAACTGAAACCCAGTCGACCAGTTTGGGATTTTCTCTGATGGTCATGCAACACATCATAGCCTAGTAAGCCAGCAACTGAAACCGCCTGTGACAGTCAAACTTGATATGGCAATTGAATGCAACACATCATAGCCTAGTAAGCCAGCAACTGAAACAATGAGTTTGAGTCCCAGGGAGTGGGACATGCGAGCAACACATCATAGCCTAGTAAGCCAGCAACTGAAACGATTTTCCTGCTGAGACTTCGCGTCAGGTTTCCGTTGCAACACATCATAGCCTAGTAAGCCAGCAACTGAAACCTCATTTTTTACTCCGAGTCGGTACCGCAAATTCAGGCAACACATCATAGCCTAGTAAGCCAGCAACTGAAACTCACGAATTAGGATTGTAAGTCAATTTATCATTACGCAACACATCATAGCCTAGTAAGCCAGCAACTGAAACGCGCAAAGCTAAGTCAGAAAAAAGAAGTCGATGAGCAACACATCATAGCCTAGTAAGCCAGCAACTGAAACGGCGAGCATGATGTTGGTGACCATGTAATTACAGGGCAACACATCATAGCCTAGTAAGCCAGCAACTGAAACTTGCTCGCGCCAATAAGCATGTACGTCGGAATCAAAGCAACACATCATAGCCTAAAGCCAGCAACTGAAACACTGCCGCGCAAACCGCATACTTACGCCATCCCCGGGCAACACATCATAGCCTAGTAAGCCAGCAACTGAAACATACCCATTCGAAGCAGTAACGCTTACGCCCAAAAGCAACACATCATAGCCTAGTAAGCCAGCAACTGAAACAGCCTCACCGCCGCCGGCGTTCTTAAGCGCAAAATGCAACACATCATAGCCTAGTAAGCCAGCAACTGAAACGCCATAAGAAATTTTCATTATTGCGTAACTTTGACGCAACACATCATAGCCTAGTAAGCCAGCAACTGAAACCGCTGGTTGGCGCTGGCCTTCTACTCTTGTTCTTGGGCAACACATCATAGCCTAGTAAGCCAGCAACTGAAACATGTATGCATTCCCTCATTTATTTCCGATCGTGCCGCAACACATCATAGCCTAGTAAGCCAGCAACTGAAACTCGCTCAATATCGCCAATCGTCAAGCGCATGGTTACGCAACACATCATAGCCTAGTAAGCCAGCAACTGAAACAATTACGCTGGTGATGGCGGCAATGGTTTTCCAACAAGCAACACATCATAGCCTAGTAAGCCAGCAACTGAAACTGTGCAATACCGGGTCCGGCGGCGGCTTCTTCTAAGCAACACATCATAGCCTAGTAAGCCAGCAACTGAAACCGGATATGTTTGCCTACGGCGAGAAGCTTGCTAAGAGCAACACATCATAGCCTAGTAAGCCAGCAACTGAAACCCGCGACTCGTTTGCACGGGCAAGCAATTTTGGAAGCAACACATCATAGCCTAGTAAGCCAGCAACTGAAACGAATTATCAACTAACAATTTCGGCAACCCACTGACAAGCAACACATCATAGCCTAGTAAGCCAGCAACTGAAACGTGATGAGGCTTGCGCCAGTGGGAAAGTCGAATTCCGCAACACATCATAGCCTAGTAAGCCAGCAACTGAAACACCGGCAAGCCCATATTAATTGCCATTTGAATATTGCAACACATCATAGCCTAGTAAGCCAGCAACTGAAACCAGAATCATCACTCGTTGGGCATGTTCAAGGGTAGTTTGGGTGAGAAGATAAACAGGAATTACTTGAGATAGTAATGTTCTGTCCACTTCCTGGTTATCTTTTTTGATATCCACTTCTCGATTTTGGCGGTATTCCAGACAAAATACCGAGCGGGTAAGGAAAGTCGCTGATTTAACGGCACTGGGTACCGATATATAAGTCTGGTAGGTGGGAATTTGGGATGGGCGTGAGGGGAAGTTTGTAGGGGTGCGTGGAGATTCCCGCTAATACACTGCGGGAACGACGGCGGGCGATGGGCTGATAAGGGTGCGCTTTGCGGTTGTACGCTGCGCAACGTTTGAGTACTAGATTGTTCGTATCATCCCTGATACGAATCTGCTGCGCGGACTGCGCGCCTAATCCTCCCTTTGAGTTGGTCCAGCACTCGCTGGAATGGAAGTACCGGTGAGGTTGTCAAGGTCGTAGTATCGTTGTGCCTTGCTGGTTATCTTGAACGGGTGTTTAATTCGCTATACAATCATTCAAATATAAGATTTCATTCAACCGATAACCCATTCACAATCCGACCATAATCCGACAACCATGCCCACCAACATGCCCATCAATTCTCCGCCGCCGCCGCAACCGCGAGACCAACGCAGGCAACAGTTAATGGATGCCACGCAACACTGCATCAGCGAACATGGACTCTCCAATACCACCCTCGCCAAGGTCGCCAAAGTGGCCGGCTTATCCGCGGGCATCGTTAATTTTTATTTCCAAAGCAAACAACAATTATTAGTCGAAACCTTGCGCACCCTTAGTCGGGAGTATGAAACTGCAATGGCGTTGGCGTTTGAATTCAGTAATCAGCCGGCGGAAATTCTTAGCGATGTAATCCGCGCGCATTTTGACGCGCAAATCTGCACTCCGCAGAAAATAGCGGTGTGGTATGCGTTCGCCGGCGAGAGTAGTGCGCGGCGGGATTATCTGGCGATTTGCCGGCAACACGATGAGGATTTTCAAGCATCTTTGCTGGCGGTGGTCACGCGCCTGGTCCATTCGGCCGGCGAGCCAAAATGTAACGCTATGGCACTATCGCGCGGGCTGGAGGGTTTGATGGATGGTTATTGGCAGGATTTTTTGTATGATCCTGCCGGGTTTGACCGAGTTGCGGCAATCGCCACTTGCGAAGCGTATCTCGCCGCATTTTTCAATCAGGATGCGCGCAAACCTGATTCAACACTCACCGCCGATTCATTACCAGGAGCGTCATTAAATCGAAATCGCCGCACCAGTGATTTGTTAGCACCATGGACTTATCGGAGTGGCGAGTTTCTTGATTTGGAAATAGCACACTTGTTCAAACCACACTGGTTATTGGTCGGGCATATCAGTGATATTCCCGAACGGCAAGATTACTTAACCTTTGATGCGTTCGGCGAGCATGCGTTGGTGGTGCGTGGTGAGGATAATCAGGTGCGTGCGTTTCATAATATCTGCCAACATCGCGGCGCGAAACTGGTGGATAATGCGCGCGGGCGGTGTCGTGGCGCGTTGGTTTGCCCTTTTCACGGTTGGACATATCATTTGGACGGTCGCCTAATCGGGGTGCCGGCGGCCGAGACCTTTAACCATCTTGACAAGGAAAAAATCGCGCTGGCGTCGCTGCCGGTGGAAATTTGGATGGGATTTATTTTTGTGCGTTTTGGTGCGCCTTCTGGTGCGCCTTCTGATAGGTCCTCCGCCAAACTGCCGTCGTTAGCGGCGACCATGGCGCCGGTTGAACATCTCGTGGCGTGTTATCAACCGCACAAAATGCAACCCATCGCCGACTCCCGATTTGCCGAGTTGCGCCAGTGTAATTGGAAGGTAATCCATGACATAGATAACGAAGGTTACCATGTTGCCAACGGGCATCCGGCGTTGCAGCAGTTATACGGCAAAAATTATCGCGATGATGCCATCGGTGCTATTCCAGTTACCTACGGCTATTTGAATGCGCAGCCGGGCACATTATGGAGCGTGCGCCATTATCAAAAACTCCTGCCGACTTTTGCGCACTTGCCCGCCGAGCATCAGCGGCTGTGGCTTTATATCGGTATATTTCCTTCTATGGTGCTGGCACTTTATCCGGATAGCATGGAGTTCTACATGACCATTCCAGTTGACGCCGAATCAACTCGTCTCATCAGTTGTGGATATGCGTTGCCTGATGCGCGCCGCGAAGTTCAGGCGGCGCGTTATCTCGGCACGCGCATCAATCGGGTAACCAACCGCGAAGATGATGATTTTGTGCGGCGATTACACAGCGGCATGCAATCAAGCGCGTTCCCGCAGCCGCAATTGTCTTCGCTTGAACATGGCGTGCGCGGGTTTCACCGCGAAATTCAACGCGCGCTGCCAGTGGCGACTTTGGCAACGCAACCGCAAGCCGGCACAGTAGCGCGAGTCAATGCGGCGATGGGCGGGATGGTCATGGCGTCGGGGGTGTAATAATTAGCGTAATTTCGATTTCCTCCTCTTTTTTTTAAGGGGGAGTCTGTATTTTGTTATTCCACCAAAAATAACCACCACAACTCCCCTCCTTTTCAAGGAGGGGTGCTCGTAAGGGGCGGGGTGGTTATAACATCGTACGTAGCGCATACCACCGCGCAAGCGTATAGGCGCCACATACCGCATGAAAAGGAGCGGCTACGCCGCGGGGATTGCATGGGTCAATTGCATATTTCAATCCTGCTGTTTTTGCCGGCGCATCAATAGCCAGCCGGCGATGGCGACGCCGATGGCGACGGTGACGATGATGATGGTGGCGAGGGCGTTTATGTCGGGGCGCAAGCCGACGCGCACTCGGGAATAAATGAGCATCGGCAAGGTGTTGGAGCCGGGACCGGAGACAAAACTGGCGACCACTAAATCGTCCAGCGACAGCGTGAACGCCAACAACCAGCCAGCAATCATGCCCGGCGCCAATAGCGGCAAGGTTATATCTATCATTACCCGCAGCGGTTTGCCGCCGAGGTCTTGCGCGGCTTCTTCCAAATCTTGCCCCATGCCGACGAGGCGTGATTGGATGATTACCGCTACATATGCCAAAGAAAAAGTGATATGGGCGATGGTGATGGTGGTGATGCCGCGGCTGGATGGCCAGCCGATGACTTCGTTCATGGTGATGAATAATAGGAGTAGCGATAGTCCGGTGATGACTTCCGGCATCACCAACGGCGCGGAAATCATGCCGCTTAGCAAAGTGCGCCCGCGAAATCTGCCAAAGCGTGCCATGGCTAATCCGGCCAGGGTGCCGAGCATGGTGGCGAAGGTGGCGTTGACTACGGCGATTTGAAGGCTCAAGGCGAGGGCGTTCCATACTTCTTCGCTGGCGAACAGGGTTTTATACCAGCGCAGCGAAAAACCGCCCCACACCGGTACCAGTTTGGAATAGTTGAAGGAATAAATAATCAACAATGCCATCGGCACATATAAAAACGCCATGCCAAAACACAGCACCGAAAACAAAAAAACCGAGCGTTTATTGTTCATTGCTTGCCACGATTGTCCGCGCCGGATCCATCGTAGTTTCCACTATTTGCCCGGCTCCATTTGCCGGCTTTGTACGTGTTGATAAAGCATCATCGGCACGACCAGCATCACCAGCAAAGCGATGGCAACTGCGGCGGCCACTGGCCAATCGTGATTGGCGTTGAATTCGCCGTATAGCACTTTGCCGATCATCAGCACATTGCCACCGCCAAGCAGGTCGGGGATGACGAATTCGCCGGTCGCGGGAATGAATACCAATAACGCACCGGCGATGATTCCGGGGGTGGTGAGTGGTAGCGTCACGGTGAAAAAGGTGGTTGCTGGATGCGCACCGAGGTCGGCGGCGGCTTCGCGCAGGGTGGAATCTAATTTTTCCATGTTGGCGTAGAGCGGCAGAATCATGAACGGCAAATAGGAATAAACGATACCGACATAAACCGCGAATTCCGAATACAACAAACGCATAGGGCGCTCTATGATGCCGAGCCATATCAGCAAACTATTGATGGTTCCTTGATCGGCTAAAATGCCAATCCACGCGTATACCCTGAGCAGGAATGAGGTCCAGAATGGCAGGATGATTAGCAATAACAATATCGGGCGGGCGGCGGGCGAAGCGCGCACGATGCCGTAGGCGAGGGGATAGCCGATGAGCAGGCAAATGACGGTGGACAGCGTGGATATTTTCAGCGAGCTGAGATAGGTGTCAATGTATAACGGGTCTTCCCATAAATAGGCGAAGTTGCCGAAAATTAGCCGCAGGCGTAGCGCGCCATCCTCAGCCCATTCCAGCAGTGGTGAAAACGGCGGGCTGGCGATGAGGGATTCAGCCAGGCTAATCTTTAGAACGATAAAAAACGGAACCAGAAAAAAGAGCAGTAGCCATAAATAGGGAATGGCGATGGTTAGCCCGCGCCAGTGGGTTTGGATGAAGTTATCGCATGCGGCGCGCCATCTATGCGCAAATGTGCGCACACTCCGGGCGGGCGGTGTGGCGCCGGGCGGTCGGGTGGGTTCGGCGATGTCGGAATGCGAGAGTGGCAAGTTTGCGCCCGATTATTCGCGCAATATCATGCTGTTTTCGGGTTGCCAACTGATATATACCCAGTCGTCCCAAGTGATTTTGCGTTGCTCCACGCGCTGCAAATTGGGCGCAGTTACTTGGACGATTTGCCCGCCTTCAACGCGCACCCGATAGATGGATAAGTTGCCCATATAGGCAAATTCCAGCACTTCCCCGTATAGGCATGCCATAGATTCCTCTTCAGGCGGGGTTTGCTGCATGCGTATTTTCTCTGGGCGAATGCCTAAAGTCACCGCTTGCCCTTCCTTGATATTCGCGTCGGCGGGGAGTTTCAGCGGCACAGATACTTGTGGACATTTCATCACCAGCGCATCGCCGGCGCGCACAATATTGCCGGTGAAACTATTGATAGTACCGATGAAATCGGCGATTTTGCGCGTTAGCGGGCGTTCATAGACCTCGTTGGGCTCGCCGACTTGAATGATGCGCCCGGCATCCATCACCGCGATGCGCGTGGATAAGGTCATGGCTTCTTCTTGGTCGTGAGTTACTACGATGAAGGTGATGCCTAATTGGTCTTGGATATTCATCAGTTCAAACTGAGTCTGCTCGCGTAGCCGCTTGTCTAATGCCGCCAGCGGCTCATCCAAGAGCAACACTTTGGGCCTTTTGACTAACGCCCGCGCTAGTGCAACTCGCTGCCGCTGGCCACCGGAAAGTTGATGGGGTTTGCGCTTGCTGAATTCCGGCAACTCCACCATGCGCAGCATTTCTTCAACCCGGCGCGCGATTTCCGCCTTGCCCACGCCGTCACGCTTTAGCCCATATGCAACATTATCCGCCACGCTCATGTGCGGAAACAACGCATATGATTGAAACATCATGTTGACCGGGCGTAGGTGCGGCGGCACTTCGGTCATGGCGATGTTATCAATGGTGATGCTGCCGACCGTGGGGGTTTCAAAACCCGCCAACATACGCAATAGCGTTGTCTTGCCACAGCCAGAGCCGCCTAATAGCGAAAATAATTCGCCGCGGTAGATGGCGAGGTCTACATTATCAACCGCGGTATACGCACCGAAACGTTTACTAACCCCGTGGATTTTGATGAACGGTTCGGCTTTGGCATCCAGCCATGGGCGGTCGGCGTAGGCGGTGGCTTCGGGCATTCGTGCAGTGCCTAATTACCTAATTACCGGCTTTGAATCTGGTCCAAGTGCGCGTACGCAACCGCTCTATTTTCGGCGGCAGCACCGCAAAGGTATACATATCTTGAACTAATTCTTGCGGCGGATAGGCCGCCGAGCTGCCGGTAACTTCTTCGTTGACTAAGGCAAATGCGTCTTTATTGCTGGTGGCATACCAAGTGTAGTTGCTATCGTTGGCAGCGACTTGCGGGCGCATCATATAGTTGAGGAATAAGTGCGCGTTTTCAATATTCTTGGCATCGGCAGGAATCACCCAGCCATCCACCCATAGATTTGCAGCACCATTGCCTTTCGGCGAAAAGAAATCCAACACCACGCCGGTATTCGCTTCAACCGCACCAGACATCGCCAATAGCCCGTCTGGTCCCCAAGTAACCGCTACGCAAAATTCCTTCTCCGGCATTCTTTGGTAAGCGTAGTTATCAAAAGTTTTGATGTAGGGGCGAATTTTAGCCAACAACTTTTCGGCTTGCCGATAATCGTCAGCGTTTTTGGAGCTCGGATTTAATCCAAGATAGGCTAACGCCATCCCCATTACATCCGCCGGCGAATCAAGGAAAGCGACCCCGCATTGCGCCAGTTTTTCCATGTGTTCGGGTTTAAATATCATATCCATAGAGCCGATGGGCGCGTCCGGATGAACGCTTTTGAGCAGTTCTTCGTTGTAAGTAACGCCGTGCGTACCCCACATATACGGCACGATATGTTGATTGTCCGGATCCCAACTTTTCGCCAGTTGCGTCATAACATCTTCGCGTATGTGTTTGAAGTTGGGCAGTTTGGACTTGTCCAATTGTTGTAAAATGCCCGCCGGAATCAAACGTGCGATATCTGAACCAGCATGACTGACTACATCGTAGCCGCTGTTGCCGGCGAGCAGTTTGGAATCTATGGATTCGGCCGAATCATATGCGTCATAAACTACCTTGATGCCGAATTCTTTTTCAAAATTGGCGATGGTGTCCTCGGCGATATACTCCCCCCAATTGGTTACATTCAACTGGGCGTACGCATGCGCGGTGAATCCCAATCCGCCGATAACAAACGCAGCGACTATCAATCGCGCACAATAGGTCATGCAATAAGTCATCAGATTAGTTTGCGTTGATTTCATTTTTAACTCCGCTGGTGATAAAGAAAAAATAGAAAAAAGAAAAATATTGGATAGGTGAATTGAAATGCCGTCGGTAAAACGCCATTCACTTTATCGGCAGTCGGCTCGGCATTTTCAATCATTGCCATTCAACCATGCCACACCGCCCACGACAATACACAGCAGAATAGCCGATTGCGCGGTGAATGTTCATAAACGGCGGTTGGCGAAGAAATCTTGGAGTAATTTGGTCGCATCATTCGCGCAGATGCCGGCGGTGATGGTGCATTGGTGATTGAGGAAGGGCGATTGGAGTAGGTTTAAGGCACTGCCGGCGGCGCCGGATTTCTCGTCGGCGGCGGCGTATACCAATCGGGTGATGCGGGCATGCAGGATTGCGCCGGCGCACATGATGCACGGCTCTAAGGTTACATAGAGAACCGCGTTGGTTAGGCGGTAGTTGCGCGTGGCGGCGGCGGCGGCGCGCAAGGCGATTATTTCGGCGTGCGCGGTTGGGTCGCAATTATTGATGGGTTGGTTATTGCCGCTGCCGATGATTTTATTATTCAAAACCACCAGCGCCCCGACTGGCACTTCGCCGGATTCGCCCGCACGTTTGGCGAGTTTTAAGGCATGCGTCATGTACATGTCATCATCCATGTGATCATCCATGCGATCATCGCGCACCGAGTGTGCGGTTATTCCCATTCAATGGTCGCCGGTGGTTTGCTGGAGATGTCGTAGGTGACTCGGCTGATACCGCGTACTTCGTTGATGATGCGGTTGGAGATAATCGCCAGAATGTCGTACGGAATGCGCATCCAATCGGCGGTCATAAAATCCACGGTCTCCACGGCGCGCAAGGCGATGACATATTCGTAGGCGCGATTATCGCCGACTACGCCGACCGATTTGACCGGCAGGAAGACCGCAAAGGCCTGGCTGATTTGCTCGTACAGATTATGTTTTTCCAATTCTTCCAAATAAATCGCATCGGCACGGCGCAAAATGTCGGCGAATTCTTTAGTGACTTCACCGAGGATGCGCACGCCCAAGCCCGGTCCGGGGAATGGATGGCGGTTGATCATTTTGGGTGGTAAGCCTAATTGGATACCGATGCGTCTGACTTCGTCCTTGAATAATTCGCGCAATGGCTCTATTAATTGGAGTGTCATGTGCTTTGGTAGCCCGCCGACATTATGATGCGATTTGATGACTCGCTTGGCACTGCTACCCACGCCACTTGGGCCACCTGAGCCTGCATCGCCGGCTGATTCAATCACATCGGGATAAATCGTTCCTTGCGCGAGCCATTTTGCATTGGCGATTTTGGTGGATTCTTGTTCAAAAATTTCAATGAATAGACTGCCGATGATTTTGCGTTTTTGTTCGGGGTCGGAAACGCCTTTGAGGCGCGCGAGAAAGCGATCTTCGGCATTCACGCGAATCACCCGCACTTGCAGATGGTCGGCAAAGGTTTGCATAACAAAATCGCCTTCCGCTTGGCGCAATAATCCGGTATCCACAAATATGCAGGTGAGTTGCGTGCCAATGGCGCGTTGCAGTAGGGCGGCGACCACGGATGAATCCACGCCGCCGGATAATCCGAGAATTACCGAATCTGCACCGACTTGGCTGCGCACTTTTTCGATCATCTTATGGATGATATTGGCCGCCACCCAATGCTTGCCGCAAGCGCAAATGTCATGCACAAAACGCGATAAAATTTGTGCGCCAGCAGTGGTGTGGGTGACTTCGGGGTGAAACTGGACGCCAAAAAATTGGCGGGTTTCATCAGCGATTGCGGCAAATGGGGCGTTATCGCTGGTGGCAATGGCATGAAATCCGCGCGGTAATGCGGTTACAAAATCGCCGTGGCTCATCCAAACATCCAGTTGCGCGGCGTTATCGCCCAATAGCGAATTGCGAACGCAGGTTTGGACGCGCGCATGTCCGTATTCATGATGCGTGGCGTTTTCCACCGCGCCGCCGAGTTGCACAACCATGGTTTGCATGCCGTAGCAGATGCCGAGGATGGGGATGCCTAAATCAAAAATCTTCGCGGGTGCGCACGGTGTTTCTTCTTCCCATGCAGAGGCTGGCCCGCCGGAAAGAATTAGCCCAACGGGTGCGAATGCTTGGAGGTCGTCAAACGCAACATTCCACGGATAAATTTCACAATAAACACCGAGTTCGCGGATGCGACGGGCGATGAGTTGAGTATATTGCGCACCGAAATCTAAGATGAGGATGCGTTGTTGATGCGGGTCAGTCATTTTGAACGGCGCATGCAAGTGCCGCACGGTACTACTTTTTTGTCGTAGATATTTCTTGCCGCGTTCATCGCTTCTTCATTGTTTGAACAATTGGGTAGTTCGCGTTGGTTTTTTTTATACGGCACAACGTTAGTGCATTTATCTATATCATGCACGCGGTGGTCACAATCCGGAGCGGCTTTACGATTAACGATGTATTTCGGCATTAGTCGGGTTTAATTCCGCTGATAATTAGACGCTTCTTTCACAATAGACACATCATGTACATGACTCTCCTTCATTCCCGCGTTAGTAATCCGCACAAATTTAGCGCGGGTTCGCATCTGCTCAATATCGGCGTTGCCGGTGTAGCCCATGCTGGAGCGCAAACCGCCCATCAATTGGTGGATGATGTTTGCCATCGGACCTTTATACGGCACGCGCCCTTCAATGCCTTCGGGCACTAATTTATCGGCACTTTCCACGCCTTCTTGGAAATAGCGATCTTTGGAGCCTTTTTGCAGCGCACCGAGCGAGCCCATGCCACGATAGGATTTATACGAGCGACCTTGATACATTTCTATCTCCCCAGGCGTTTCATCGGCACCGGCTAATAGCCCGCCGACCATCACCGAATGCGCACCCGCGGCGATGCACTTGGCGATATCGCCGGAATAACGTACCCCGCCATCGGCGATGAAGGGAATCCCGCTGCCTTCTAAGCCGGCTTTCACTTGCTGAATGGCGTGAATTTGTGGTACGCCGACGCCGGCGACGATGCGCGTGGTGCAAATAGAGCCGGGCCCAATGCCCACTTTGACGCCATCGGCGCCGGCTTTGACCAAATCGCGCGCTGCCTCAGCGGTGGCGATATTGCCGCCGATAACTTGCACATTGGGATAGGTTTTTTTGATCATCCGCACGCGGTCTAACACGCCTTGACTATGCCCGTGGGCGGTATCCACCACGATGGCATCCACGCCGACCTCCACCAATTGCTCAATACGCTCATCCGTATCCACGCCGACCCCGACCGCCGCCGCCGCTAATAACCGCCCGCGTTGATCTCGGCAGGCGTTTGGGAAGTCGCTGATTTTCTGAATATCTTTGACCGTGATGAGCCCTTTGAGATTGTTATGCGCGTCCACCACCAGCACTTTTTCTATGCGATGTTTGTGTAGCAAGGATTCTACTTCCTCGGAAGCCGTGCCGGGGCGCACTGTGACCAATTGGGATTCGGCGGTCATGATTTTGCTGACCGGAGTGTCCATGGATTTTTCAAATCGGAGGTCGCGGCTGGTTACAATACCGATGGCGCGGGGTCCATCCACCACTGGCACGCCGGAGATGCTGTATTTGCGCATCAATTCCAGCACATCGCGCACCGTGGCGCGCATGGAAACCGTCACCGGGTCGCTGATTACGCCGCTTTCGTGTTTTTTGACGCGATTGACTTCCTTGGCTTGCAGTTGCGGGGAAAAGTTGCGGTGAATAACTCCGACTCCACCGGCTTGTGCGATGCAGATGGCGGCGTCGGCACCGGTTACGGTGTCCATGGCGGCTGAAATTAACGGGATATTGAGGGTGAGGTCGCGGGTGAATCGGGTCTGTAGATTCGCCGTGCGCGGCAGGACGGTTGAATGTGCTGGCAGGAGTAGCACATCATCAAAGGTCAACGCCAATTCAATAGATTCCATTGGCGAATTATACAGGATTCACGCGCAAACAACGCTGGGTTATTTTGCGGATACGATATAATCCGCCGGCGATAAAATCGCATTATTATATTCATTACCTCCATGCCTACATTCTCCGAACTTCTCGCCGCCAGTTGGCGCAAAAGCAATTCTTTGCTGTGCGTCGGCTTGGACCCGAATAGCGAAAATCTGCCGCCGACGGTGCGCGGCAATCCGACGCCGTTGTTTGCCTTCAACCGCGAAATCATCAACGCCACCGCGCCTTGGGTATGCGCTTTCAAGCCGCAAATCGCCCATTACGCAGCAGTCGGGGCGGAATCGCAACTGCAACAGACGATTGAATATATCAAGAAGAATTACCCAGCTATTCCGGTGATTTTGGATGCTAAACGCGGCGATATTGGCGCGACTGCGCAAAAATATGCGCACGAGGCGTTTGTGCGTTATCAAGCGGATGCGGTGACGGTCAATCCTTATTTGGGCGGCGATTCGTTGACGCCATTTTTGGAGTATCGGGATAAAGAGGGGGCGGATAAGGGGGTATTTATCTTGTGCCGAACTTCCAACCCCGGTAGTGGTGATTTACAAGAATTGCGCGATGGCGGTGTGTCGGTTGCGCATCATGTTGCTACGCTGGCGGCTACGAAGTGGAATAAAAACGGCAATGTCGGGCTGGTGGTCGGTGCGACTTGGCATAAAGAGGTTGGTGCGATTCGCCGATTGGTTGGGGATATGCCGTTGCTGATTCCGGGGATTGGTGCGCAGGGCGGCGACTTGGGGGCGGTGGTGGATAATGGTCTGGACGCTGCTGGAGATGGGATGCTTATTAATGTATCCCGCGGAATTATGGCGGCTGCGTTTAAGGATGGGGTTTGGAATGAGGACAAAGGTAGGGATTTCGCCGAAGCGGCTGAGCGGGCGGCGGCGGAGTTTTGTGGTGAGATTAATAGGATGCGAAGTAAGGAGATGCAAACGCCGGCGGCACGTAAGATGCGGTGTGCGCTATTGGACTAATTCCGGCGTTAATCCCGGCATTTATCCCGACATTAATCCCAAAGCGAATTCCGCATTAATTCCGCCTATTAAAACCCCACTTACCCAAGCCAACTCCGATCAATCTCGGTAAAAGATTCACCCCCAACCTGCTTCAAAGTTCGCGTAATTTCATCGCGAAAGATTTCCACCACTTGCTTCGCGCCCGGCTTCCCCAACGCACCAACCCCCCAAAAAAACGCCCGCCCGCAAAAAGTCATCCGCGCCCCCAACGCACCGGCGCGCACGATATCCATGCCAGTGCGAATGCCGCTATCCACCATGACCGTCATCCGCGCATTAATCTCCGCCGACACTGCATCCAAACTTTGCACCGAAGTGGGTGCTGCATCCAACTGCCGGCCGCCGTGGTTGGAGATGATGATGCCGTCCACGCCAATATCTGCGGCGGCGCGCATATCGGCTTCGTGCTGCACGCCCTTCAATACCAACGCGCCATCCCAACTCGCGCGTATTTTCTCAACACGCTCGCGGGTTACGCCGTGCATATTGAAATCGGTGATAAAGGCGGAAAGCCCGCCAGTGTCGCCGCTTTGATAACGCGCCACATTGACAAAATTCGGTGGACCATGCGATACGGTTTGAATGCTCCAAGTGGGGTGAGTTATGCATTGTATGAGAATTTTGGCGGTCGGGCTGAAGGGCAGTTTCAAGCCGTTTTGCAGCTCGCGATTGCGTTTCGCGCCCACCGGAATATCCAAAGTCACCACCAGCACGCGATAGCCAGCATGTTTCACCCGCGCTAGAATATCTTGCATCGTTGCCATTTTTTTCGGCACATATAGTTGAAACCAGCACACATCCGGTGCCACGCTCGCGATTTTTTCCAATTCCGTGGTGCTGAAAGTGCTGAGAATATAAGGAATGTTGGCGCGTTGCGAAGCCCTTGCCAGCGCCATCTCCGCCCCGGGCCACATCATGTTACCCAGGCCAATCGGCGCCACGCCCACGGGTAGCGAATAGGTGCGCCCAAATAGCGATGTACTGGTGTCGGTTTGGGTTACATCGCGCAGATAACGCGGCGTCATAACGACTTCGTGCCATGCATCGCGATTACGCCGCTTGCCGTGCTCCTCATCAATCGCGCCGTCCACATAATCAAACGCAAAGCCGGGCATGCGCCGCCGGGCACGCGCTTTGAGGGCGGGGATGGAGGGAAATCGGGTGTCGTAATTTAGCGCGGTGGACATGGCGGATGGTCGGTGAATGTCATGGGGATGGAGTGGGGATAAGTCATGTATGAGTATCATGTGCATGACTAATAGTACATGACTAATGTACATGAATAAAAGCGCGGGCAACTGACCGCATTGCACCACCGCTACGCTTTGGTAGTTTACAATACGCCCGCGACATCACACACTTTTATTCATCCATGAAAACTCAAACCGAGGCAGATTATGACTATTCAAATTGGCGAGCGCATTCCCAATATAACCGTTGCCCGCATGACATCCGACGGACCAGCAGATTTAACCACCGATGAGATTTTTGCCGGCAAAAAAGTGGTGCTATTCGCATTGCCCGGCGCCTACACGCCAACTTGCTCGGTAGCGCATTTGCCCGGCTATGTGGTGCATCACGATGCCATCGCCGCATTAGGCGTGGATACTATCGCTTGCCTATCGGTCAACGATGCGTTTGTGATGGGTGCGTGGGGCGCAGATAAAAACGCTGAAAATATTCTGATGATAGCCGACGGCAGCGGCGCGTTCACCGAAGCGGTTGGGCTGCAATTGGATTTGACCGCCAAGCACATGGGCGTGCGCTCGCAACGTTATGCAATGATCGTAGAGGACGGCGTGGTTGTGCAACTCAATGTTGAAGAAGGTAACGATTTTAAGGTGAGCGGCGCCGAGACCATGCTTGGATTATTGTGAATCGGATGATTGTGAAGTAGGTCATTCGCAATGCCATTAAGTTGGAATGAAATCCGCGAACGCGCGCATCAATTCTCCACCGAGTGGGGCGCCGAATCTTCCGAAGGCGCGGAGTCGCAATCATTCTGGAATGCGTTTTTTGAGATTTTCGGGGTATCGCGCCGCCGAGTTGCTTCTTTTGAGCGGCGCGTAAATAAAGCGGGCGATTCCAACGAACACCAATTGGGGCGCATTGATTTGCTGTGGAAAGGCGTTATTCTAATTGAACAAAAATCGCGCGGTCAAAATTTGGACCGCGCGTATACCCAAGCGTTGGGTTATTTCCCCGGACTTGCGCAACGCGAATTACCGCGTTATATTTTGGTATGCGATTTTGCGCGATTTCGGTTGCATGATTTGGATGAAGATGAAACGCATGAATTTTTATTGGAAGACCTACATAAAAACATCAATCACTTTGCTTTCATTGCAGGCTATCAAACGCATAAAATTGAAGAGCAAGACCTGGTTAATATTAAAGCCGCTGAATTGATGGGGAAAGTTCATGACGAATTACGCGACAATAATTACATCGGTCATAATTTGGAAGTGTTTTTGGTGCGCTTATTATTTTGTATGTTTGCCGAAGACACCGGCATTTTTCAACGGCAGCAATTTCAAGATTATATAGAAAACCGCACTGCCGAAGACGGCTCGGACTTGGGTGCGTTACTGCACACTTTATTTGAAGTTTTGAATACACCAGAAAATTCGCGTCAGTTCATGCAAGATGAACAAGTAAGTGCTTTCCCATTTGTCAACGGAAAATTATTTGAGGAAAATTTGCGCTCGGCGGCGTTCAATCGCGCCCTGCGTGAATCGTTATTACAATGTTGCGCGTTGGATTGGAGTCGCATTTCGCCGGCGATTTTTGGTTCGTTGTTTCAATCCATTATGGATAAAGACGCACGTCGCAACTTAGGCGCTCATTACACCTCCGAAAGCAACATCCTAAAACTCATCAATCCGCTTTTCATGGACGATTTACGCGCTGAATTTGACCGGATAAAAAATAATAAAAATAGATTGTTTGAGTTTCATAAAAAACTGCGCGCTTTGAAATTCATGGATCCGGCTTGCGGTTGCGGTAATTTCTTGGTCGTCGCGTATCGTGAATTGCGTTTGTTAGAATTGGAAGTCCTACGCGCAACCCACCGCCAATCGCGACAGTTATTGGATATTCAAACCATGATACAACTGGATATTGATCAATTTTATGGGATTGAAATTGAAGAGTTCCCGGTGCAAGTCGCACAAGTGGCCATGTGGTTAATTGACCACCAGATGAATATAAAAATATCAGAACAATTTGGCATTTATTTCGCACGCATACCGCTTAAATCCAGCGCGAATATTGTTCATGACAATGCGTTACGCATTGATTGGCGCGAAATTATTGCACCGAAAAATTTGAGTTACATTATGGGGAATCCGCCGTTTGTCGGACGGCAATATCAATCAGCCGAGCAAAAGCAAGATTTGATAGCATGTTATCAATATATCAATAAAGCCGGAATAATGGATTATGTGACCGCGTGGTATTGCAAATCGGTTGATTACATTCAAAATACTGCTATTAAAGTTGCATTTGTTTCCACTAATTCAATTACGCAAGGCGAACAAGTTGCACCGTTGTGGAATGAATTGCGCGCCCGCAATAAAACCCACATTCACTTTGCACACCGTACCTTTAAATGGACAAACGAAGCGAAAGGTAAGGCAGCTGTTTATTGTGTGATTATTTGTTTTTCTGCGCAGGAGGCGACAACTAAAAAAATATTTGAATACCACGATGTCGCGGGCGAACCGTATGAAATCAAAGCATATAATATCAATCCTTATCTGGTTGATGCGCCTGATGTTTTGGTGGAAAGTCGCCGCACACCGATAGGTCCGGTTGCGCCAATGGTTTTTGGCAGTATGCCAAATGATGGCGGGAATTTGTTGTTAAGTGAAAAAGAAAAACTCGAACTTGTCGAGAGTGAGCCGCAAGCGGAGAAATGGATTAGACCTTTCTTAAACGCGGAAGAGTTTTTGCGTAACAAATCGCGTTATTGTCTGTGGCTGGTGGATTGCCCGCCGAATGAATTGAACAAAATGCAGCTTGTGAAGAAGCGCATTGCTAAAGTTAAAAAATATCGAGAGAAAAGCTTAAGAATCACGACACAAAATCTTGCAAAAACGCCAACTCTTTTCGGGGAAATAAGACAGTCTAAATCCAAATATCTTTTAGTTCCCAGAGTTACTTCGGAAAATAGAATTTATATTCCAGTCGGATATTTGTCGGCAAATGTTATTTGCGGCGATGCAAATTTGCATGTGCCAAACGCAACGCTATATGAATTCGGAATGTTAACTTCGTTGATACATAATGCATGGATGCGTGCTGTGTGCGGTAGGTTGGGAAGTGGTTATCGTTATTCAGCAAGCATCGTCTACAACAACTTCCCATGGCCGCAAAACCCTACCAAAAAACGAATCACCGACATCGCAAATAAAACCCAAACTGTGTTGGACACCCGCGCCCAATTCCTCAATTCCACGCGGGCGGATTTATATGACCCGCTTAACATGCCGCCAGCACTACTCAAAGCCCATCAAACCTTGGATAAAGCCGTAGACCGCGCCTATCGCCCAACTGCCTTTAAAAACGAAGCCGAACGAGTCGCTTTTCTTTTTGATCTTTATGCGCAATATACCGCCCCGCTATTGCCCACAAAAAAACGCCGAACCCGCAAGGGCAGGGCGTAGTTTTGAGCATGACTACGCGCAAATAATTTTTCTAATTATCTACCCGTTTACGGGTTAAAATGTTTTAGAATATAGCCCTATCGTGCAGTGAATAGCCGATAGATACACCTTGTCAGCACGCCACTTTAACTTACGCAGGAGACCACCATGAACTTGATCGATTCCAAAACTGGACAAAATCTCAAAGACGCCTTTTCCGGGGAATCCCAGGCAAATCGCCGTTATTTGTATTTCGCCGCTAAAGCCGATATTGAAGGGTATAACGATGTCGCAGCGGTGTTCCGTTCAACTGCCGAAGGCGAAACCGGCCACGCCCACGGACATCTGGAATATCTGGAAGAAGTCGGCGACCCAGCCACCGGGCTACCCATCGGCGATACGCCGGATAACCTCAAAGCTGCCATCGCCGGCGAGACCCACGAATATACCGACATGTATCCGGGTATGGCAAAGACCGCACGCGACGAAGGTTTTGACGAAATCGCTGATTGGTTTGAAACCCTCGGCAAAGCCGAACGTTCGCACGCCAACCGCTTCCAAAAAGCATTGGACGAGATGTAATTCAGCTCGGTTGTTGCGTTATCAGTCGCGCGTTATGTTGGGCGTCATGTCATTTCGTCATGATGCCCATCATGCGTACGCTTATGGGTCGCGATGAGTCGCCACATGTGCAACCATGAGCGGCGGCAGCTCCCCGAGCGGGACGCATGAAATATCTTCGCTAATGGCAGCGCCTCCCCCAGCCGAGGGCGGTCTTGCAGCCCCCACCCGTCATCCGGTGGACTGGAAAAACCCACAGTTTTACGACCAACCATCGCTGTTGGATGAACTGGAACGAGTTTTTGACCATTGTCACGGCTGCCGACGTTGCGTTAATTTATGCAATGCCTTTCCGACTTTGTTTGATTTGGTGGATGCCTCGGCAACTCTGGAGATGGATGGGGTTGATAGGCAAGATTATTGGAAGGTGGTGGATCACTGCTATTTATGCGATCTGTGCTATCAGACCAAATGCCCGTATATCCCGCCGCATGAATGGAACATAGATTTTCCTCACCTAATGCTGCGCGCCAAGGCGGTAAAGCATGCGCAGGGCGGTGGCAAAGGCAGCCCAGACCGCGTCACGGTTAGCGAAAAAATCCTCTCGTCCACCGATATGGTCGGCAAACTAGCGAGCATTCCGATTATAGTCAATGGCGTAAATGCGGCAAATAAATCAAAGACATGGCGGAAACTATTAGAAAAAACTTTAGGTGTGGATCAACGCGCCGCACTGCCGGAATATCACAACGATACCTTGCGGAAGAGATATGCCAACGGGCATGCCAAGGGGCAGAACAAAAAGCAGAATATTAACGCTCGCATCGCCGCGCGCACTCGCGGAAAGGTCGCCCTATTCGCCACTTGCTTCGGCAACTACAACGAGCCCGACCTCGGCGACGACTTGATTGCAGTGCTACGGCATAACGGAATTGAGGTAACCTTGATCAATAAGGAGTGCTGTTGCGGTATGCCAAAACTGGAATTGGGCGATTTGCGGGCGGTGGAGAAAGCCAAACAGGTCAACATTCCGCCACTGGACGAGGCGGTGGCAAACGGCTGGGACATCATCGCCCCGGTGCCTTCCTGCGTGCTGATGTTGCGCCAAGAATTGCCCTTACTGTTTGCCGAGGATGACGCGGTACAGCGCGTTGCGGCGGCAACATTTGACCCTTTTGAATACCTCATGACACGTCATCGCGAAGGATTGCTGAATACTAATTTCCAGAAATCATTAGGCAAAGTCGCTTACCACGCCGCCTGCCACCAGCGCGTGCAAAAAATCGGCGCGCAAACTCGCAGATGCCTGCAACTCGTGCCGGATACCGAGGTGGTCACAATAGAGCGCTGCTCGGGCCACGACGGCACTTACGGCGTCAAAAGCAAGTTTTACCCGACCGCTTTAGCAATCGGCAAGCCAGTGGTGCGCCGTGTAAAGCAAGCAAAAGCCGACCATTACGGCAGCGATTGCCCCATGGCCGGCCGATTCATTCAACACGGCATGGCCGACGGCAGCCAAACCGAACATCCGATTTCGCTGCTGCGAAGCGCGTATCAGATTTAGCGGGATGGGGGCTATGGATAACAACGCCAGGATAAGAATTGCGAATGATTACGTTTAGTACTAACTCATGGATTACTGCCGCTGCGCTTGCTACGGTGGGCATATTCGTTGTTAAAATTGGTGTGAGTATCGGGGTTGAATTGCTGCGTAGAAAGCATTTACGCATTGTCCTCAAAGTTTATATTGAGCGTTTCATTGATGGGTTGAGTGATGCGCACGAAAATTTTGATCTTGCTAAAGTGGAAGAGAAAATTAAACGCGAGGAAGGATTTATGCCATATGCGCTATACGACGATATAACGGAAGGGCTGAGTATTCGAGATATTCTGCTGAACTACAGTTTTTTGGACGATAAAACCATGGGGAAAGTGGTCGGATGTATGATAGCGGAAAACTATTTGCACTCCATATACAAAGAAATGCGCACAGAATATGTGCGCAGTTTTTCACCGAAACGAAAAATTATGGTTGCCAGAGAGCTTGAAATTGCGTTGAAGGACGCAGTACAGCAGTCAAAAAAAGTACACGACGCATTAACGCTACTGATTGAGCAAACATTCTTTCAAAAATTGTTAAAATATCGGGCTATTGCCAGGACCTGAAATAATCATGTTTGCCTCCAATAGATGCCTGAAATGTATACTTGAACAACTGTTATATCAAACAGGCATGTGAGATAGATAGTTGAGTTAGAAATCGTGACACAATAGACAAATTAATGCAAGGTATATTAAACCCTTCCTAATCGCCGCTGGTGCGCTTCAAACAACCCACTTGAAACAACTATGAACCCCACTATTCCAATGAAAATACCCCAATGAAAAAACTAACTAAATCCGACTTACTAAACCTTGAAACCTACGCCGAAAGACGGCCCGATTATCGCGCCGAAGTCATGGCGCATAAAAAAAATCGGCGGGTGGCGCTGGGTCCAAATGCGACGCTGTATTTTGAAGACCGCATCACTATGCAGTATCAAGTGCAAGAAATCCTGCGTATTGAGAAGATTTCCGCCGCTGATGCCATTGATGAGGAGCTGACGGTTTATAATTCTATGATTCCTGACGGGAGAAACTGGAAGGCGACTTTCATGCTTGAATACGCAGACGAGGCCGAACGCCGGGTGGCACTCGGCAAATTGATTGGCGTTGAACGCGCGATTTGGATTCAGCTCGGTGATCATCCGCGCATATCGCCGATTGCCAACGAAGATTTGGAGCGGGAGACCGAAGATAAAACCTCGGCAGTTCATTTTCTACGCTTTGAATTTCCCCCGGCGTTATGCGCTTCAGCAAAGGCAGGGGCGGAAATCCAGATCGGCGTGGCGCATCCGCACTATACGCATGCCACTGGCTCGTTATCGGCAGCGGTGGCAAAATCTCTGGTGAATGACCTTGATGATTTAAGCGCGCCGCACTAATCGCTGGCTGACGGATAAGCACATTCCGACCGCCTAATTTGATACGGTAATTTCACGCACTTAACTTCACACACCTAACTGAAAATTAACTTGGCACACTCTATTCAACGCCCGCTTAAAGTCGCGGTAGTCGGCGTCGGCTATCTCGGCAAGATTCACGCCAAAATTTTTCACCAAATGCCCTGCGTTGAGCTGGTGGCGGTGGTGGATAGCGATGCCCAAACCGCCGAGACGGTCGCCCGGCAATATGCTTGTAGTGCGCTGAATTCGGCGCAGCAACTGGTCGGGCGGGTGGATGCCGCCAGCATCGCGGTTCCCACCAGCGTGCATTTAGCCGTAGCCGCGCCATTGTTGCAAAATGGCATTCATGTCATGTTAGAGAAGCCGGTTGCGCCCACCGTTGACGAAAGCCGCGCCATCGTAGAATTGGCAAATGCCAATCGGGCGATTTTGCAAATCGGGCATCTGGAACGATTTAACGCCGGCGTGATGAAACTCGCCGAGTTGGCTGACGACCCGCGTTTTATTGAAGTGCATCGTCTCGGTGCTTTCGTTGAACGCGGCACCGATGTGGATGTGGTCGCCGACCTGATGATTCACGATATTGATATTGTGCTGTCGCTGGTGCGCGCCGAACTTAGCGATGTTCGCGCAACTGGTGCGCGGGTTGTGACCGAGCATGTGGATATCGCCAATGCGCGGCTGGAATTCGCTAACGGTGCGGTGGCAAATGTAACCGCAAGTCGGGTGTCGCGTAATCGCTTTCGGCGTATTCGGGTGTTTTCCAAGGAGCGTTATTTGGGTCTTAATTTTACCGACCAGCAACTGGATTATGTGTTCCCCGAATCTGCGGGTGATGGCAGCCGTTTTCCGAGATTGGTTGAGCAGCGGGTTTATGTCAAGCCGCAATTACCGCTGAATGCCGAGCTCGCACATTTTGTTGATTGCGTACGCCACCAACGCAAGCCGCTGGTGGCCGGCGAAGATGGTCTACTCGCAGTGCGCGTGGCACAGCAAGTGCGGCGCAAAATTGCCGAGTCGATGACTGACTCCACGCCCTCGCTCTCGCCCATGCCCACGCCTTCGCTTGGGAATTAACTTAACCAGTGATAGGGAATGTCTGCGATTGGTTGCTATATTCAACCAGCAGAAACCAGCACGCCAATCACTACGATTAACCACTTGCGGAGATGCACATGACCATTGAACTATTCCGAGAAGACGGCTATCAACAAAAATGCACCGCCACGGTGGTGTCCTTAGCGGGCAACGGCGTGTGCGTCGATCGCACAGTTTTTTATCCGACTGGCGGCGGTCAGCCTGGTGATAGCGGGAAATTAATTCGTGCGAATGGCACGATACTATCCATCATCGACACCCGCAAGGCGCAAGAATCCGATGCCATTATGCATATCGTGGCGGACTCAACTGAGCCCATGAACCCGACTGCCCCAATGACATTGCCGGCGGTTGGTGAGCAAATCGGCTTGGAAATTGACTGGCAACGACGCCACCGCCTAATGCGCATGCACAGTTGCATGCACATGCTATGCGCGGCCATTCCGGCGCCGGTTACCGGCGGGTCAATCAGCGATGATAGCGGAAGGTTGGATTTCAATCTGCCCGATTCGCCGGACAAAGCGCAGTTGGAGGCGAAATTAAACCAACTAATTGCGGAAGATCATCCCATGAGCCTGCGTTGGATTAGCGATCAAGAAATGGCAAAACAGCCGGAGCTGATCAGGACCATGTCGGTGAAACCGCCCATGGGCGGTGGGCGTGTGCGGCTGGTGGAATTCGCCGGTGCAGATTTGCAGCCATGCGGCGGTACTCATGTGGCTTCCAGCGGCGAAATCGGTGCGGTGCGCGTGCAAAGCATCAAGAGTAAGGGTCGGCAAAACCGCCGTATCACCATCCAATTTGCCGAGCAATAGCGCGCTGATTGCATGCCATCTAACCCCGAAATTCGCCGCGGTCGGCAGTAACTTGACCAATATTCTGCCTCGAAATTTCTCTTTTATCTACCATAAAATGCCACGATAAAACATTGTCCCTCGCCGCAAAAATACGCTATGCTTCCCCATTACCTGTACCGTGGGAAATTGGAGATTCACTCATTATGCACGATTATCGTTTTTGATCACCTTCAAAAAACATGAAAAACCATTTCGCAGTAACCATCTCCGATGCCTTCGGGTCGCGCCACTACACGGTCAGAAAAACCGTCCAGCGGTATTTAGCGATTGGGGCAGTCGTTATCGTTGCCTCCATCGCGGGTAACTTTGGGCAACATTGGCTGAGCTACCGCATCATCACGGAAAACACATGGTTCACTCAACGCCATTCCCACATGGGCGAGGAACTCGCGTTTCTCACCGAGCAAGCGCGTGCGATTAACCGCGAATTAATTGAAATTGAAAGCCTTGCCCAGGTGGAAATCACCAGTGAAAATGCGGGTGAAAACAACGTTGAAAACACGGATGAAACTAGCACCCTGATACAACGCCTGCGCACCATCTTGCGGTTTTATAACGGTCGTGACGAAGAGTATTCAGAAATTGGCGCGCGTCTCGTGCGCATCGAAAAAATGGTCAATGCCATGGATAATTCTACGGATAACGATCTGAATAAGGACCCGGATAATTCCATAGAAGATGATAATTCCGCGCAGTTTGCAATCGCCGGGCAGGACGAGAAATCTGCCCTCGCCGCGCGGGTAAAAATGGTGGCGTTGAGTGTGCAACAAGAAAGTATTTTGCACAACAACATCCCCAACGGCTCGCCCACCAAAACCATGGTTATCACCAGTAAATTCGGCAACCGAGTTCATCCGGTAACCAAGGTCAAATCGCTTCACCGTGGGATTGATCTGCGCGCCAAAAAACGTTCCGAGGTCATGGCAACCGCTGATGGTATTGTGCGCACCGCCGAGTATTCCAAGTTGAACGGAAACCATGTAATTATCCGGCATAACTTCGGTTTTGAATCGTATTTCGCGCATCTACATAAAATGAAAGTCAAGCCGGGGGATGCTATTCTTAAGGGCGATGTGGTTGGCCTTTCGGGCAATTCTGGGCAGAGCGCCGGTCCGCACCTACATTACGAAATTCGGTATTTGGGAAAGTCCATCAACCCGATTGACTTTCTCAAATGGGAATTTGGTTCACATGAAATTTTCACACACGTAAAGGAAATCAAATGGCAATCTTTAATAAGTCTGATCAACAGACAGATCACGCATCCAACATTACAACTATCGCAGCTGGATCCAGTTTCACCGGAAAAGTAGAGATTGAATGCTCGCTGCACATTGACGGCGAATTCAACGGTGATATTCAGTCCAGCAACATCGTAACCGTCGGCCAGTCCGGCGTGGTCAATTGCGAATTGAAGGCGCAGAAACTCACCGTCGCCGGCAAGTTTTTCGGCAACGCCACATGCGAAGAAATTGAGCTGTTAACCGGCGGGGAAGTCGAGGGGCAACTGACCGCCGCCAGCCTTGCCATTGATAGCGGTGCATCTTTCCACGGCGAAAGCATCCGAAAAAAACCCGGCGACAATGCCGCGGTGGTTGATTTTGCCACTGAGAGCGCCCAATTCAGGGACAAGTCCGACGGAAAAGCGAGTAATTAATTCGCGCCATTAATCAGCGCACTTAATGAACGCACTTAATCAGCGTCACCGACCACCCGATTGATAACCAATTCCAGTAGCGATGGATTATCCGTTCGGGTTATCAACGTAGCACTTTCAAGATCGCCCGGGCCGGCTAACGGTTGACCGGAACGAGATAGCCGTGCGGTTATTGATACCTCGGCAAAATTTGAGATTTTCATTCCCTCCACCATCGCCATGGAATCGTCCAATCTGATGGACATGGGCAATTCCGATGCGCGCTGCCGGCTCACCGCCAATGGCGTTTGCCGTTTGTTAATGGCTTGCCCGTTAATATCTTTTCCGTTGACGGCTTTGGCGAACACATAAACCCAATCATCTGCGCGCATTTTCCCGGCGAGTTTTGCATCAAGACGCACTCGTATACTTAATCCACGCACAGCCGATGGCTGGCGATTGGCAACCGAATCGTCTTCGGTTACGGTTGCCCGACCAGCGGTTGCTGATTGTGCGAGTGTTTGCATCCGCACGAGAAACGCTTGCGCGTTCGTTTCGGCATCGCCTTGGATGCCGGCAACGAGTGACATTAGTCGTTCCAGATAGGCTACGGCTTGTGCATATTCCTTGCGGGATTCGGCTTCCAAAGCGGCAACCCACAAGGCGTTGTCGTAGTTTGGATTTATTTCCAACGCCCGAAGAATGCGCGCCCGTATTTGCGCGGAAAAAACGCCGTCGTTTACCATGCGCGCGGCATCCGCCCAGGCGGTAAGCACATGGGGTTCATCGCCGATTAATTGATGCAGGGTTTGGTATGCGCGTTCGGCTTTTTTGAATCTGCCGAGGCGCATATAAGTGGTGCCTGCCAACGCCCAGCCTTGCGCGTTGCCCGGGTTGGCGGTTAGTTTCGCTTCCAGTTGTTGTAGCAATACTTCCACCGATGGTGCTTTATCAGCGGATGGGTTTTGCTGGGCAATAGCGATGGTCGGGCGGGTGGCGGATAGCGTAGTCGGTTCGCCCAGCAGCAAATAAAGGGTACCGCTGGCAAGCGGAATCAATGCCAGGATTAACCACGTGGTCATTTTGCCCGGCGTTTTGCTCGGTGGATTGCGCGAGCCATCGCGCAGGTCATCGCTCAATTCGCTGCTCCAATCACCACTCAAATCATCCAATAACGCAGATTGAATTTCCGCCCGCGTCGCTTCATTTTCAACCGCGGCATCGACCGCATCATCTTGCGCATCGGCACTATTAACCGCCGAGTCAATCTCGCCGAGGCGTTGGCGGGCGATGCGGATGTTTTGTTGGTCTCGGTGGTCGTGGTTAATCCGCCGGAGGCCACGCAAGGCAGGCAAGATGATTGCGATGGAAGCAGCGACGAGGGCGAGGGCGCCTAAGCTAAACAGGAACATCAATCGCCTTCGTCCTGCAATAACGCCCGTGCTTTTCGCAACTGCCCGGCAGAGTATGGTTTGCCTGAGTTGCCCGGTTTGCCTGGTTTACTTGGGTCGCCCGGGCGGGATTTATTCGTCGCCATCACGATTACCACGACAAGCCCAGCCACCACCACCGCCAACGGTGCCACCCACAGAAAAAAGTTGGCGACGGAAAATCGCGGACGATACAAGATATATGTGCCGTAGCGCGCCACCATATAATCCACGATCATCGCGCGGCTTTGCCCATCGGCTACCATATCGCGAACCTTAACGCGCAAATCTTTCGCTAAATCAGCATTGGAATCGGACAAACTTTGATTGGCGCACACTAAACAACGCAATTCACCAATCAGCTCGCGGTATAAGGATGCCTGTTGCGCGCTGGCAAAGCGCACCGCTTCCACTTGAGCGACGGCCGGAGCGGATAGCCACAGCATTGCAACCGAAACCAGCATGGCGAGGCGGGATGCCGCAGTTATGGCGACAGTCAATTTGAGCCCGCGCGCAGCTTTTCAATGAGCGGCAATAGCGTGTGTTGCACAATCGCCGGCGTCACCGCGCCAATTTGCTTAAAACGAATGATGCCGGCCGCGTCAATTAGATAGGTCTCGGGAACACCATAGACGCCGTAATCAATGCCAATAGCACCGCGCCGGTCAACCGGCAAATGCGTATAGGGATTACCCAGCTGCTGTAGCCAAGCGGTGGCATCATCGGCATCGTCTTTGTAGTTCAAGCCGACGATTGGCAAATTACCGGTCGCCGCCAAGCGGTTGAATAACGGATGTTCGGCACGGCAAGTTACGCACCACGATGCCCATACATTCAGCAACCACACCTCGTCCTTCATGCGCGCGGTGTTGAACGGCTGTGCGGATAGCAAATCGGGCACGGTGAACGCCGGTGCGAGTTTGCCGATGAGTGGCGAGGGTAATTCCCGCGGGTTCAGCCGCAAGCCAACGCCGAGCACTACTATCAAGGCGATGAATACCGCCAGCGGAATCACAAAGCGGTTCATGTCGCCGGCATCGCCCGCTGGTCTGCCATGGCGACCTCTTTCGCGGCGTCTTTGCCAGTGTCTTTGGAGGCATCTTTGCCAGTCCTTATCGGTCGGGTCCGATAATTTTTATCGCTGGCTGCTAACAACCCGCCAAACGCCATCACCAGCGCGCCTAACCAGATCCAGCGGATAAAGGGTTTGTAGTAAATTCGCACCGCCCAGGCATCCTTGCCGTCTTGGGCATTGCCATCCAGCGGTTCGCCGAGGGCGACATATAAATCGCGCGTGAAGCCAGCATCAATGGCGGCTTCAGTCATGGGGCTTTTCTGCACCAGATAGGTTCGTTTTTCCGGATACAGCGTTGCCACCGGTCGCTGATTTCGGGTGATCACAAATTCCCCGCGCGTGGCATCATAATTTGCCCCGCGGTGCGCGGTTACGCCGTTGAATTGAAAATCATAACCAGCCACGGCAAAAGTCGCGCCGCTCGCCATGCGGACATCTTTTTCTACGCTATAAGTATTGGTGCAAGTGACGCCGATGATGAACACGCCGACGCCCATGTGCGCCACGGTCATACCGTATACCGCCCGCGGAGTGTTTTTCCAACGCTGCCAATTTGCGCGCATGTTTCCCCGTCTATTTTGTCCGATATTTCCTTGGTTACTTTTTTGCGCGCGGTTGCGTTGTTGTAAAGCCAATAGCGCGGTCAGGATGATCCAGCAGCCCATGGCGATGCCGAGGGCAGCGTTGAATGAATAATCCAGCGTAGCGTTTTTCAAATACAGCGGAAACAGCAATCCGATAACTGCGCTGATGAGCGCGGGGGTTGCCAATTTCCAGCCAATACGCGCGGCGCGGTCTTTTTTCCAGCGTAGTAACGCGCCGACGCCGAGAAACAACGCCAGCGGTATTCCGATTACGCCAAACAAAAAATTGAAATAGGGCTCGCCTACGGAAATTCTGGCACCGCCCAGGGCATCTAAAATCAGCGGGTATAAAGTGCCGGTCAAAACCGCGAAACACAGCGCACCGAGGAATACATTGTTTAGCAGAATCGCCGTTTCTCGCGAGACCAGGGTAAAACTCACGCGGCTGACCAACGCCGGCGCGCGCCATGCGTATAAGATGAGCGAGCCGCCGATGACGATGCCGAGAAAAATTAGAATAAATAAGCCGCGGGCGGGGTCGGTGGCGAATGCATGAACCGAGGTCAGCACGCCGGAGCGCACCAGAAAAGTGCCTAATAAGGACAATGAAAAAGTGAATACGGCTAACAACACCGTCCACGCCTTGAATACCCCGCGTTTTTCGGTCGCCGCCAGTGAATGAATTAGCGCAGTGCCGACCAGCCACGGCATGAACGAGGCATTTTCTACCGGATCCCAGAACCACCAGCCACCCCAACCGAGTTCGTAATATGCCCACCACGAGCCGAGGGCGATGCCGATAGTCAAAAACACCCAAGCGATATGCGTCCACGGCCGCGACCAGCGTGCCCATGCGGCATCCAATCGGCCACCGATGAGCGCACCGATGGCGAACGCAAAAGCCACCGAGAAGCCGACATAGCCGCTATATAACATGGGCGGATGGATTGCCAGCCCGATATCTTGCAGCAGCGGATTGAGGTCGCGCCCCTCCAACGGCGCCGGCAATAATCGCGCAAATGGATTGGAAGTTAGCAGCATGAATAACAAAAAGCCGAGGCTAAGCAGCGCCATTACCGACAACACTCGAGCGATGACGATATCCGGCAGGGCGCGGGTAAAAGCGGCAACCGCGGCACTCCATAGTGCCAATATTAAACTCCACAATAATAAAGAGCCTTCATGCCCGCCCCACACGCCGGAGATGCGATACAAAAGCGGCAAGTGGCTATTGGAATGATTGGCAACATATATAACCGAAAAATCGCTACTGATGAAACTATAAGTCAGGCACGCAAACGCCACCGCCACCAGCAGTAACTGGCTACCCGCCGCCGGCCGCGCCAGGGCAATCCACGCCGGAATATTCGCCAGCGAGCCGTATAACGGCAGCGTAGATTGCAGCAATGCTATGGTTAGCGCGAGAATCAGCGCGAAGTGACCGAGTTCCGGGAGCATTATTTAATAAAATATGGGAAAAGTGGAAAATAGGGACGCGGGTTTATGGCTGGTATCGGTTGCGATTGGCGGCTTTGAGTGCATCGCCTACTTCCGGCGGCATATAGGTTTCATCGTGCTTGGCGAGTACTTGTTGGGCGACAAATACCTTCCCCTGCATCGCACCTAATGCGACGATTCCTTGCCCTTCGCGGAATAAGTCGGGCAGGATGCCGGTGTAGGCGACTGGCACACTGCGCGCGGTATCGGTCAGCACGAAACTCACCGAGAGGTCAGTATCATTGCGGCGGACGCTGTTGGCAACCACCATACCGCCGATTCGGAAAGTAGCACCAGCCGGTGCTTCGCCAGCGTGTACTTGGGTTGGACTAAAAAACAAATTGATGTTTTTTTCTAAGGCAAATAACGCTAACGCAACCGCACCGCCGACCGCGCACACCAGCAAGATACTCAATACCAATCGTTGACGGCGTTGCGTTTTCATACTGGCGAATCGCGCTGGTTTTGCCGCGCAGGCTCGCAAGCCCGCTCAGAATTTTGTTCAGAATCCTGTTCAGATTCCAGTGTAGATTCCAGTTCAGATCCCAGTTCTTTCAGCAGTTTTTTTTGTTTTATTCGCGGTAATAGATAGTGGTAGACCAGCAGCATAGCGACCACGCCATAACTGCACCACACATAAAACCCGTATCCGCCCATGCGCAAAAAATCAGCCACGCACCACCTCCGCAACCCACTGACTGCGCCGTTCCCGTTCCAACAATTCGCAACGCACCCGGCTTAGCATCGCCGCGAAAAAATACGCTTTGAAGGCGGCGAACATAATCAATAACGGAATCAGCATCTGATTATCCATACTCGGCCGCCCTAATTTAGCGACGCTCGCACCTTGGTGTAGGGTATTCCACCATTCCACCGAATAATGAATGATGGGCAAATTAACCAGCCCAATTAACGCTAGTACAGCGGCCGCGCGGCATGCCGTGCGGCGGTCTTCAATGGCGTTGCCCAAGGCGATGTAGCCGAGATACATAAATAACAACACCAATTCGGAAGTCAGCCGCGCATCCCACACCCAATAAGCCCCCCAAGTTGGTTTGCCCCATAACGCGCCAGTTATTAATGCGCATAAAGTGAATACTGCCCCCAGCGGTGCGCATGCCCGGGCGACCGCGTCGGCCAATTTTAGATGCCATATCAGCCCGATACCCGCGGCCGTCGCCATGAACGCATAAACGAATAATGACATCCACGCGGCTGGTGCATGGATATACAAAATTCGGTAACTATCGCCCATTTGATAATCTGGCGGTGCGATTACTAAACCACCGTAGATGCCGGCGGCGAATAAGCACAACGCCGTCCACCCAAGCCATTTTGACCCGCGCGCGGCGAATTGATAAAAATAAGGCGGGGAAGCCATGCGATAAAACCACGCACGACAAGATGCCGCGACATTTGATGCGGGCGATGCGGATGGGATGGATTTTTTAGGGGAGGACTGAATTGGGCGGGGCATGGTTTTGCTGGCTATTGTGCGGATATTTTAGTGGATGCTTGGGCTTGATATTGGGTAGACGGGCGGGCGAATTTCGTATTTTACTCTAAGCCGCCATGCCGTGAAAATGGGCGCGATTAATTCAACCCAGTACGCAACGCCGCCACTACGGCAAGCGGTGCGAGGGCGAGCGTTAGTAGCAATATCGCCGCCAATAGCAACAATGGAGCGGCCGGGTCGCCGCCGATTGCCGCGGTGCGCACTGCTGCAGTGCCGAAAACGAGAATCGGAATATACAACGGCAGCACTAACAACGCCGGCAACACACCGCGCGCGCCGTGCGCCAGCGTCAAAGCAGCGCAGACCGCACCCATCCAACTCATCGCCGGCGTGCCGAGCAACAGGCTACATAATAATTCCGGCAGAGCATGGCGCGGCAGGTGTAGCATTTCCGCCAGCAATGGGGCGATAATTATCAGCGGTAATCCGGTCACCAGCCAATGAACCAGCGCTTTAGCGGATACCAGCACGCTCAGCGGATGGGGACTCAATAGCAATTGCGTAAGCGAGCCATCCGCATAATCATTCGCGAAAATGCCATGCACGGCTGGTAGAGTCGCCAATAATGCCGCGACCCACAACACCGCTGGCGCAATTGTGGCGAGAAAAACCGGGGCGGGCGTTACCGCTAAAGGAAATAGCGACACGGTGATTACAAAAAACAATAACGGATGCAACCATTCGCCACGCTGCCGATTAGCAATGACAAAATCGCGGCGTACTAGCGCGGCGCATGCGGTCAATAATGAGCCATTCTGCGAAGTGTTTTGTACGGTCATTGCGAGATCATTGCGAGGTTACTGAAACTGCGTTAGGTCAAGCGATTGCGCATGGATTTGTTGTGATGCGAGTGGGCGGTGACTGGTGAAAACGACCATACCGCCCGCTTTGAGCTGCGCGCCAAGCATATCTTCCAAAAACTGCCGGGCGATCTCGTCCAATGCGGTGGCTGGTTCATCTAGAATCCAGATACCGCCGCGCGTCAATAAAATTCCAGCGAGTGCCACGCGCTGCCGCTGACCAGTGGATAATAGCCCGCAGGGCAGAGCGCGGCAGTCATCCAAATTGAATTGATGCAACGCTTCTTGCACCGAAAGGGCGGTGTGTTTGTCGGCGTGCTTGTCGGTATGTGTGCCTAAGGCACGTGAGGCGGTTAGGTTTTCCGGCGGCGTTAGCGCACGATTGAGCGCGGTGTGATGGCCAAGATAGGCGAGGGCGCGGTAATATTCGGTGCGATTTTTCAATATCGGCGCATCGTTCCAGCGCACTTCGCCAGATTCGGGCAAACTCAACCCGCAGAGCAATTTGAGTAGCGAGGTTTTGCCGACGCCATTCGCGCCGCGGATGTGTAGTGCTGAGCCGGCTTCCAGCCTAAAATGCAAGTTGCGAAACAATCTGCGATGTCCGCGCACGCATTCCAAGCCGATGACTTCAAGTGTCGGTGTGTTCAAGGTGAAACCGGGCGGAGGTGCATGTACATGTACAAGGTATGATTATTTGGCGATTTTAGTGGGCGTTTTAGCTGTCTTTTAACGATGTTTAAACGGCATTACGCACATCAAAAAAACAATTAAGCGAAGTGATTTGAAATGACGAATAAGTGGCAAAGTGTATGGTTTTCATTACGCGGATTCAAGCCGTTGCGATGCTATTTACTGGCGGTGACGCGTTGATTTTACACATTGACATGGATGCGTTTTACGCTTCGGTGGAAGAACGCGAACAGCCCGACTTACGCGGCAAGCCGCTGGTGGTGGGCGGCAAGCCGGATGCGCGTGGCGTGGTTGCGGCGGCTAATTATGCAGCGCGAAAATTCGGCATTCACAGTGCCATGCCGAGTGCCGCGGCGGTGCGATTGTGTCCGCATTTGTTAATTCTCGCACCGCGCGGATGGTTATATGCCGAGGTGTCGGCGCAAATTCGCGCGATTTTCCATCGCTATACGCCCATCGTTGAACCGCTATCGCTGGATGAAGCGTATCTGGACCCGCGCGGTAGCGAGCGACTGTATGGCGACGCCGAACAAATTGGCCGCGCCATTAAAGATGATATTCGCACCGAGCTTGGGCTGGTGGCGTCGGTCGGGGTCGCGCCCAATAAATTTCTGGCGAAACTGGCGAGCGATATTAATAAACCCGACGGTTTTACCGTATTGACCAAAGCGCAAGCGCAATCGTTTCTGGATGACTTGCCGGTTGAGCGGATATGGGGCGTGGGCAAAGCCGCCAAAGCGCGACTGAATCGTGCCGGTATTGATACGCTGGTGCAGTTACGGCGGACTTCGGCAAGTTGGTTGCAAAAAGAATTCGGCGAGTACGGTGTGCGCATGCGGCAACTCGCGCATGGTCAAGACGAGCGTGCGGTGGTCACTGAAGCACAAGTCAAATCCATCTCGCATGAAACCACTTATTCCACCGATATAACCGCGTTTAATGCCCTGCACTCTAGCGCGCTTGATCTTACCGAAGGGGTTTGTTACCGATTGCGCCAAGCCGGGCTTAGCGGCAAAACCGTCACCCTCAAAATTAGATTTGATAATTTTGCCACGATTACGCGCGCGCGTAGTTTGTCTGAAGCGAGCAATGTCACCGACGATATTTGGCAACTGGTGGACGCGTTGTTATGTCGGGAATTGAAGAACAAAAAATTCTCGGTGCGATTGATTGGGGTTGGGGTTACGAAATTCAGCGAGACATCCGACGCCAACGCAACATTCAACGCGAATTTCAATAATCAAGCGCATGCGCAGACGGATTTATTTAACGCGGATGGCAATGTAAAACAAAAAGACGAACAAGCAGCAAAGCAAAAAGTTAAAAAAGAACGGCAAAAAATACTTGATCAACTCAGCGACGATTTGCGCAAACGTTATGGAAAAACCATCATCCGGCGCGGAAAATCTATTCAGTATTCCGATCCATTTTCCGATTAGGCATCTTGCTCATCCAACGCAAGCGTATCAATCAATCGCACCTCGCCGACATAACCAGCGAGCAACGCACGCGCTTGAGATAAAACGCCGGGCGGGGAATCCTCACTCCAGTTTTTAGGGTCGCGCACCGCGATATATTCAACGCGAAGCGATTTATTGCGCAAGTTATCAGTTGAAGAGTCGCGCAAGTAATCGCGCATCACCGATTCCAATTCATTCGCGCATCTAATTCCATCGTGCCATGCACGGCGGGCGGTGCGCATGGCTTGATAGATTTGTGCGGCGACAATTTGCTCTGCATCATTCAATTTGCGGTTGCGCGATGACATTGCCAATCCCGATGCTTCGCGCACGGTCGGGCAGACGACGATGCGGATGTCGTCCAGTGGCTCGGCGAGGTAGCGAATGACTAATGTTTGTTGGAAATCTTTTTCGCCGAAATACGCGGTACAGCAACCAACCGTGGCAAATAGGCGTCGCACAATCGTGCACACGCCGGGCAAATGCCCGGGGCGATGCACGCCTTCTAATCCGCGCGCGCCGAGGCCGCCATCGTTGCGGTCAATTTTAATGGCATCGCGACCTTCGGGAAAAAAATCGCTTAACATTCCGCCATATACCATCGCACAGCCGACGCCTTCCAAAAGTTTTAGGTCGCGCGCCCAATCGCGTGGATATTTTTCCAAATCATCGGGTGCGTTGAACTGCAATGGATTGATAAAAATACTCGCACACGCAACCTCATTTTCGCGTACCGCGCGTTCTACCAACGATAAATGCCCGCGGTGCAACGCGCCCATCGTGGGGACATAACCAATCGTGCAACCGCGCGCACGCCGCTCGGCACACCATTGCGTTGCGGATTGTGGGTCGGGGAATGAGTGAATCATGGAGGGTAGAATCAGGTGGTTGAGGGGTTTGTTGATAATACGCCATCGGTGTCATTCCCTATTGGATTTAATTCGGCGTAGGTTATATGCAGTAGGGGGTTATTTTTTTATTACCCTCACAAACCAACTCCTCATGACTATTCCAGCGTACGCTGGAATGGAAGCGTAGAAGAATAGCGTCACGGGAAAGGACAAGCATCACTTCGCACAAAACCACACTGAACACCGGATCAAGTTCGGTAGTGGACTAATTTTTATTACTCCTTGGATTCCTGCGTTTTTTCCAGCCACTGCTGAATTTCATCCGGATGTTCAATCACCGCATCTGCACCCCACGCATGTGGATCGTCGGTGGCGATGATATAACCGTAGGCGGCGGCGAGGGTGCGCATTTGTGCGCGTTGTCCAGCTTGGATGTCGCGTGCATCATCACCGATATAAATCGTGTGCGCAGGATTAGCCCCAATAATTTCGCATGCGTATTGCAATTGATCGGGATATGGCTTTCGGCGTTTTAAAGTATCGCCGCAAACTACGCATGCCATGCGCGCGTCCAATTTCATTGCCGCGAGTAATGGCTCGGTGAGAAAAGTTGGTTTGTTAGTGACGATGCCAAAACGCCGCCCGCTCTCCTCTAAGTTGCGCAACAGCGATTCCATTCCGGCAAATAAACGCGTGTTGATCGTTAAGTTTTCCCGATAAACCGCCAACAGCTGGTCGTATAAAATTTTCGTTTGCGCGTTATCATCATCACCATCATCATTCAAACCAAAACCTAACCTCACCAACGCCATTCCACCTTTGGAGACGTACGGTCGTATAATTTTTTGTGCTAACGGTGCATGTGCGTGAGCAATGAGAACGGTGTTGAGGGCGTTGCCCATATCAGAGGCGGTATCTAACATGGTTCCATCCAAGTCAAATAAAACGGTATCAACGCGATTCATAGCATTTCATGACGAGTCATGTGGCCGACTGCTTGGTGCTAAATAGCAAATAGTTCACCTCCACGCCCGCGCCGAGGGAATAAATTTTAGTCAATGGATGGTAATGTAATCCGGTGATGTCGGCGACGCTTAGCCCTGCGTGTTCGCACCAATGATTGAGCTCCCGTGGGCGAATAAATTTTTCGTATTGATGCGTGCCTTTAGGTAGCAAGTTCAACAGATATTCTGCACCGATAATGGCAAGCAAAAATGATTTCGGGTTGCGGTTAATCGTAGAAAAATAAACCGCGCCGGCCGGCTTTACCAAGGCTGCACAAGCCGCCACCACGCTCGCTGGGTCGGGAACATGCTCAAGCAATTCCAGACAACAGACAATATCCCATTGCTCGGTTTTGCGATCTCGTTGCGGGGCTTGTTGCGCAGCTTGCCCCGCCGAGCATTCAGCCGCCAGTGCCTCGGCGGTGATTTGCCGATAGTCCACGCTGACACCGCTTTCCAACGCATGCAAACGCGCCACTTCCAGCGGTGCTGCGCCCATATCAATGCCGGTAACTTCGGCGCCGCGCAATGCCATTGCCTCCGCCAAAATCCCACCGCCACAGCCGACATCCAATACGCGCTTGCCGGTTAATGGAGAATGCTGGTCAATGAAATCAAGCCGCAATGGATTAATCTGATGCAGCGGCTTAAATTCACTCTCCACATCCCACCACCGCGCCGCCAGCCGGCTAAATTTATCAATCTCCGCCGGGTCTACGTTCATGGAGTCATGATGATGATTATCGGCGTTGCTCATATCAATCGTAGCCTCCGCTGATAGTCACGCAATACCACGGCAGAAGCGCGGCATGGTGGAGTGGTTGTGGTGGGATTTTTGCGGGTACGCATGAGCATAGTATATTCCAATATCGTAGCGGCATGAATAATCTGACCATGCTCACTACAAACGCACCTACCAAACTTGATTGGGAATCCAGTGTGGTTAATGTTTGACCCTTGCCATTCACATGAACCACGCTGAATAGTCGTAATGCGCATGAATTTAGATTGTTTGAAGGCTTTATTAGTGGTAATACGCATAAATTTACCTACCGTGGACTGCCCATTTTCCCTATACTCACCATCCAAATGGCTTGAAATAAGGGTTTTATACAATATTAAGCAGAATCGCAAAGAAATTTACCGACTTTGACAGCACAATGCCACTTTGCGTGGACTACATTACTGAAAATCGCGTACGCTTCTTAATATCCGGGGAAATGATTGCTGCATTGCGTCAGGGCTATTCCGAGTGGACGCGTGCATTCTTCAAGTTTCAAGACCCTAAATTCCGCAGCGTATTATTGGGCAGAGAATTAAATACCATAAGAACAAATCAAGACCGCGATTGCGCCAAATTTACAATCAAATATAGCTAAGCCAATTAGTCGAATTAACTGAGGAAGACCGCATAGCCTTAGATATTCCAGTGCGGCGACCACGCCATAGCATTCGCCAAATACCAACCGAAATACTATACAGCGAAGTCATTTATAACTCTAACCGCACGGTCAAAATTCTCACCAAAACAGTGGAACCGGTGCGCGAAACTCAGCGCAGCAAAAGACCAAGATACACAAGAATAGAACGTAAGATCGCCTACACCGACGAGCGCAATATAATACCCACAGAAAACGATTATCACGCCATTGATAGCACCGGCAAAATGATGTATACGCTGCTTTTCATCGCCGAACAGCAAGGCAAACCGCCTGGCTAATCATCCATTTCAGCCGTCACTTTGACCGATGAAAATTATGCAAATCTTTATATTCATGAAGACGCTACTACCCAAACGCCGGCACCCGAGATTTTCATCGCCCTTCGCTTGGCTGCCCCAGTCGGCAAACATCTATCCAATGAAATCAGCACCACCGACCCCACGATAGGCAAAGAAAATGTGCTTGCCTTGCCAATTGGTGTTAAAGGAATTACGCGATATGTTGCGATTGGTGGTGCTAATGACCCAGCCCCCGACCGCAGTGCCTATCATGCAATTGATAATGTTAGGTGTTCGCGATTTACCATCATGAGTCAGATTGCCAATAAGGGCGTGCGCAAATGGTTAATTTGTAAATACTTCAATTCGCGCCATTCCGGGCAAGAATCCGACCCGCTTAGTTTTTTAGTTAATTAAGGGGACTGCCCCATCTGCCCGCCCATAGAAATATGATGGCGTACCTCAGGATTATGCAACGGGGGTAAAGTGGTATTTAGATGCTGCGACACAAGGATTTGTGCTAGCGCAATTCAACCTTGGGGATATGTGATATAATAGCAAAGGTGCGCCCAAGAATTATACGACGGCTATGGCTTGGTATAAGCTGGCTGCTCAACACGGATATTCGGTAGCGCAAAATAACCTTGGGTACATGTATGAACATGGTCAGGACGAACCAAGGATTTTGTGCTGGGCGTACAAGTGATATAATCTCGCCAGCGCCCAAGGTGATGAAAACGCCACGACCAACAAAGCCATGCTGAAAAAAGAAATGACCAATGAGAAAATAGCCGAAGGACAAAAACTTTCCAGCGAATTTGTAGCTGTCAAAGAATAACCATGGCTCGCCGCACAGGAATATCTGAACGAATACCGGGCTAAATCTGGTATGCGGGCTGGGGGAATTGTGAGGGCAATTGTTTTATGATGGGTTATCGAAAAGTTTCCAAAATCCTACCTTTATCCAAACTCCGAATCTAATCAAAGTAGAAAATTACTGATTTTATTTGTGCTATCTATAACAGCGATGCTTGGCTTGAGTATTTGCAAGCGATTCTAATGTTTATTGCCATAGTTATTGCTGGCGGACTTGCTATATGGCAGTCCATCGCGCAGTACAAAAATAGCAATAAACTATCATGAGAAAGAACAATTAAATAAAAATATTGAATTTCTGAAAAAGACGACTGTCATAATTCGAATGTTTGATTTTGAAATAAATACATTTTTAGATGTAACCGATCTAAATGCCCGACGCAAAGATGATATGGACTGCGAATATTTTGCTACATACTTGAATAACAAAATGCAGAAATTTAGACGAGTTAAAGAATTATCCAAATCATTACTGATGGCATCACCATGTAAAGCAATTGTATAGATAGAGATATTGGAACGATATAGTAGAAGCGCTGAGGCAACTTGTAAAATGGCGTTAAAGATTACGTACCCGCAGTAGTGTAAAATACATCAAAAGAGAAAGCAATTAATGAAGCGATTGAGTTTGGTAGAAGTAAATTCAACTATATTAAAGAAAAGTTCGTCGAACTTATTCCAAATTGCCAAAAAGACATAGATGATGTTGAAAAAGAAATAAACGAATTGAATTAAAATTACAAATGAATATTTTAAAATTTATAATCGGAGAAGTAACTATGACCTATTTGTTAGAGGTTGTTTCAATAATTATTGCCTTGTGTGCACTTCTATTTACTGCATGGCAAGTGTCGGTTCAACGAAAACACAATAAATTATCAATGAAACCGTATTTATTTTGCCACACTCACACGAATGAATATGATAATGCTTTGGTATGGAAAGCAGAAGTAATCAATAATGGAATTGGACCTGCGTTTATCACCAAATTCAAAATTTATTATAAGGGCGAACCCATGTCGATCAACGATGCTTTAAAAAACGTACTAGTAAATGTCGAACATAAAATTCTACATACTCACGAATTGGGAGATGGTGCTGCATTAAAATCTGGCGGCAGTATAACTTGTGCGAAGGTGATGTTTAAAGGAAAAGGTTTAACAGATAGAATCTGATGACATAAAACTTTTCCGTGAGAGTGATAAAGATTTATATTTATTAATTGAGTATGAGTCAGGGTATAAAGAAAAATATAAATACGATAGCCGCAAAGATAAATTAAAACGCGATTATCAGAATGAAACACCCAATCAACTAATCCTTCCTTGAACTACGGTAACCTAACAACCCCATGCATAAAAACCCCCTCCATGAAAAACTTCAACGCATCGCTGCCGGCATTGAATACGGCGGCGTTAATTATTGTGGTTGGCAGTTTCAAGATAATGCACCGTCGGTGCAGGCGCAGGTGGAGATTGCGATTGGGCGGGTGGCGAATGAAACGGTGCGGGTGATTGCGGCCGGTCGCACCGATACTGGAGTGCATGGAATGGGGCAGGTTATTCATTTTGCTACGCATAGCGTGCGCGCGCGGCGGGCTTGGTTGCGTGGGGTGAATACGCATTTGCCGGATGATATTTCGTTATTGTGGGTGCGCGAAGTGGGGGATGATTTTCATGCGCGGTTTGGTGCGTTGGAGCGGCGTTATCGTTATGTGATTTTTAATGGCGAAGTGAGCCCGGCGATTTTGCACGGACAAGTTACTTGGCATTATCCGAAGTTGGAAGTGACGCGAATGAGCGAAGCTGCCGCGGCATTGATTGGGCGGCATGATTTCAGTGCATATCGCGCCGCCGGTTGCCAATCTAAAGACCCGCACAAGACCATCCGACATATTACCATCCAACAAAGCGGCGCGTGGATTTGGCTAGACATCACAGCGACAGGATTTTTGCATCACATGGTGCGTAATATCGCCGGGACGTTGATGCGCATCGGCGAGGGTAGGGAGGCAGTGGAATGGGCGGGGCAATTGTTAAAAAGCCGCGACCGCACAAAAGCCGCCGCCACTGCTCCGGCCGACGGGCTATACTTCGTCGGGGTGCAATACGATGCAAAATTCGGCGTGCCGCCGCCACCTGATCCATGCCGATTTTGGTGACTCACGCTATCAGTACGTCGTTCCCGCAGTATGTATCTGGAATCTGGTTGTAATCGCGTTATTATTAACAGCAACAACGGCAAAAGTATTAAGGAGTGCCTGCGGCACACATGTATAATGGATTCCCGCCTTTGCGGGAACGACGTACTTTTAGGTATGTCAGCACAAACATAACCAGCTAAAACCATGCGAACGCGAATCAAAATCTGCGGTATAACCAGTCCTGCTATTGCGCACGATGCGGTGTCAGCGGGTGCGGATGCCATCGGTTTGATTTTTCATCGGCCGAGCGCGCGGCATTTGGAATTAGCCCAAGCCGCCGAGATTTGCCGGGCGGTCGCGCCTTTTGTGGCGACTGTGGCGGTGATGGTAAACCCTACTGCGGCGCGCGTTGGTAAAATTATTCAGCAGGTCAATCCGAGCTGTCTGCAGTTTCATGGCGATGAGCCGGCTGATTTTTGCGCGGCTTTTGGCAAGCCGTATATCAAGGCATTGCGGGTTGCCAAAGGCGTGGATTTGCGCGCGGCGTTGAAAGATACTGCGCAGCAGCATGCCGCCGCCGCAGGGATTTTGTTAGATACCCATGCGAATGACCGATATGGCGGCACCGGCAGCACATTTGACTGGGGGCGGGTGAATAATGATGGTCACGCTCATGACCATACACATGACCATGACAACATGCCAATCATTCTGGCGGGCGGGTTAAGTGTTGACAATATCGCGAAGGCACTTGCACAGGTCGCCCCGTACGGCGTTGATGTCAGCAGTGGCGTGGAAACCAATGGGCACAAAGATTCGGGCAAGATTCGGCAATTTTGCCAACAAGTTCATGGCTTAATTGACTAACCGAAATGCGTAACTTAATTACATGTTCTAATCTAACCTCACCCTTTATAAACAAGTGATCAATATATGAATTGGTTTGCTAAAATAATCCCACCGAAAATAAAAACCGGAAGCGGCATCGGCAAGCGTGGCGTGCCCGAGGGGCTATGGAATAAGTGCACTGCCTGCCAAGCGGTGCTGTATGGCGTGGAGTTGCAGCATAGTTTGCAAGTGTGCCCCAAATGCGATCATCACATGCGCCTCGGCGGTGCCGCTCGGCTGCGGGCGTTTTTGGATGACGATACCTACAATGGTAACGCTACTGATAACAATAATGCCGGGGCGCACCATGCCGATTCGCACAAGGCCGATTCCCACAAAAGTGAAGCCCTGCACTGGCTGGCGGAAGAAGTTATGCCGCTGGATAAGTTCAAATTCCGCGACCGCAAACGCTATCGCGACCGCTTGGCTGATGCGAAAAAAACCAGCTTCGCTAGCGAAGCATTGCTTGCCGCCCACGGCAGTTTGAAAGGTACGCCCATTACCGCAGTGGCTTTTGAGTTTCGCTTCCTCGGCGGCTCCATGGGGGCGGTGGTCGGCGAACGCTTTGTGCGCGCGGTTGATTACAGCATCGCGCATCACCAGCCGTTGGTCTGCTTTGCTGCCAGCGGTGGCGCGCGCATGCAAGAAGCACTTTTTTCATTGATGCAAATGGCAAAAACCACCGCCGCCATCACCCGCTTACGCGCGCAATGCATCCCCTATATTTCGGTGCTCACCGACCCCACCATGGGCGGCGTATCGGCAAGCCTCGCTATGTTGGGCGATATTATCATCGGCGAACCAAAAGCGTTGGTGGGTTTCGCCGGTCCCCGGGTTATTGAGCAAACCGTCCGCGAGACCTTGCCCGAAGGCTTTCAGCGCACCGAATTCCAGTTGCAACACGGTGCGATTGATATGATCGTAGACCGCCGAGCGTTGCGCGCTACCATTAGCTCGTTGCTTGCCAAATTTGGGTTTAGTCTAAGTCGTGATTCCCGCTAACGCACGGCGGCAACGACGTACTTAAAGAGCAAGCCGGCGATGAGTGATTTCGGGCGGTATACCTTGGCTGATTGGCTGGAACACATCCAAACGCAGCACTGGCGTAGCGTTGATATGAGCCTGGAGCGAATCGCGCAAGTATGGGCGCGCCTCGGCGCGAAGTCAGATTCCGCTTCAGATACCGATTCCGATTCAGGGCTGGGGCTGGTCATCGCAGTCGCTGGAACTAACGGCAAAGGCTCATGCGTGGCGATGCTGGAATCGGTGTTGCGTGCGGCCGGTAGGAAAACTGGCAGTTATACCTCACCGCATTTGGTTCGGTATAACGAACGGGTGCGCATTGCCGGGCGGGCGGTGGACGATGCTACGTTGTGCGCGGCGTTTGCTGAAATAGAACGCGCCCGAGCGCAGATTCCGCTAACCTATTTTGAATTCGGTACGCTGTGCGCATTGGTAATTTTTCGGCAACAACAGGTGGAAGTATCCATCCTGGAAGTTGGCATGGGTGGGCGGTTGGATGCGGTTAATTTGATTCACAACGATATCGCATTGATTACCACCATCGGCATTGACCACGCCGCTTGGCTTGGTTCGAGTCGTGCAGCGATTGCCACCGAGAAAGCCGGAATCCTCAAAAAGAACGGATTGGCGGTCTGTGCTGAGCCGAATCCGCCGGCGAATATCGCACACACCGCCACCGAACAAAACTGCGTGCTATTGCAAAATGGCGTGGATTATCAAATCAAACCAACCGGCGAACATAGCCACTGGCAGAGTCGCCACCCATTTATCCCGCCCGAATGGCAGCGCGTGGCACAGTTGCGGCAGCCGTTCAGTGGCGTCCGGCAGTTGGATAATCTTGGCGGTGTGGTGGCGGTGCTGGCGTTGACCGCTAAGCGCACTGGCGTCACTCGCCAAAATCTGCAGGATGGGCTGGCGAACACCCGGCTGATGGCGCGTTGTCAGGTGATTAGCGGCACGCCGGAGATTATTTTGGATGTCGCGCATAACTTAGATTCGGCGCGCGACTTGGCGGCTTTTCTGGGAATGCGAAAAATCGCCGGCAAAACACACGGCGTGCTGGGCATGTTAGCGGATAAACCGAGCGACAATATTATCTCGGTCATGGCAAACTTCATTGACCGCTGGCATCTGGCAACTTTAAGCGACGCGCGCGGGCAAACTGCGTATGAGTTGGAACGGATATTGAATCAAGCGTTGAATAGGGATATGACCATGTACATGAATCAAGATATAAACCCAGATACGAATCCAGATATAAACCAAAACATGAAAAAACAATCGGCGGTCACCGCCAATCCCACCGCAGCCAGTCTCCATGATTCGCCGCTGGCGGCTGCGCTATTTGCCATTGACGAAGCTGCTGAGGGCGACCGAGTGGTTATCTTTGGCTCCTTTTATACGGTGGGTGATATAATCGCCCACTTTGAGCATGACCGCGATTGGTCGGCGGACATTCTCCGTTGAACATCGCCGTAGCCATCGTAATCGTCATCCACGCGACCGACTAATTATCGTGCAGCCGCAAGCCAGAGCCGACTATCAACTAAAACACCGCCTGCTCGGCGCGGTGATTTTGCTGGGCGTTGCCGTGCTGGTGATTCCTTGGTTGTTATCGGTGCCTGATGATGCTAATCATCAGCACCAAACCCGCGAGGCTAATTATCCCCAAATCGTGCCGCTGTCCGTTGATGAGCGTGTGGCGAGTGGGGAAGATGCCACGCAAGTTAATTCAACGCCGATAGCGAATGCCACTCAAACTAACCCTCCTCAAGCCTTATTGGACAACGGCTGGGCGGTGCAAGTTGGCTTATATGAAAAATCTGCGAACGCGGAAGCGACCTTCGAAAAACTCGTTGCCCGCGGTTTCAGCCCTGACAAAACCGCCGTCAAAAACATCAACGGCAACGATGTCACGCGCATCTGGCTGGGTCCATATACTAAAAAACAACGCGCTGAGGAAGTTAGCGCGAGTGCGCGCCTCAAAACTGTGCTCGGTGAAAAAGGTTTTGTCATTAAACACACACCCTAATCCGCATCCATGAATATGCCCGCATGAACATGGTAGACATCGCCATCGTCGCCATCCTGCTGGTGTCCCCGGGGGTCGGATTGTTGCGCGGCTTCATCCGTGAAGTGCTGTCGTTGGCGGCCTGGGTGGTGGCGTTGTGGGGTGCGTATCAATATGCCCAAGCGGGCGCGATCTGGCTTATCTCGTATATCGCCCCGCAGCCGTTGCGGGTGATGGTTGCTTTCGCGTTGATTTTTGTAATCGTGCTAATCGCGGCTTCCTTCCTCGGTTATCTAATCAGCCGCATGTTGCCCATCAGCGGTATCAGCGGGGTTGACCGCTCATTAGGAATGCTGTTCGGCGTCGGTCGGGGGATTCTCATCGTCTCATTGCTAATGCTAGCTGCGACATTCATGGATTTAACCACTCAGCCGTGGTGGCAAGAATCGATGCTGATACATTATTTCTTGCCGGTTGCCGACGAGCTACGCGCGTTAATGCCGGCGGATTTGGCGGTTTATTTTCTGCCCGGCGGCGGTGCAGGATAATGTGCGGCATTATCGGAATTTTGGGTGCCGACCCGGTCAATCAGGCGTTATACGAGGGCTTGACCATCGTGCAACACCGCGGTCAGGACGCCGCCGGCATCATCACCAGCGATGGCAATCGCGTCTATCTGCGCAAGGATAACGGCTTGGTGCGCGATGTATTTCACACCCGCCACATGTGCCAACTCAAAGGCACCATGGGCATAGGCCACGTCCGATATCCGACCGCCGGCGGCGATTCGCGCGCCGAAGCCCAGCCCTTTTATGTCAATTCGCCGTTCGGCATCGCCCTCGGTCATAACGGCAATCTAACCAACGCTACCACCTTGCGCGATGAATTATTTCGCCAAGATTTACGCCAATTAAATACCTCGTCAGATTCGGAAATTCTGCTTAATGTATTTGCCCACGAATTGCGCGCCGCCATCGGCACATCCAGTTTGCGTGCTGCCCCGCAAGATATATTCAACGCCGTCAGCGGTGTGTTTAAGCGTTGCAACGGAGCCTATTCGGTAGTGGTGATGGTGGTGGGCGTCGGCATTTTAGCATTCCGCGATCGTTGCGGAATTCGTCCGTTGGTATATGGCACCATGCCAGTTGCCAATCAAGCATCGGGCAAATCCTCCAGCCAAACCTCCCACATGTTTGCCTCGGAAAGCGTCGCTTTGGATGTGTTGGGCTATACCTTAGAACGCGACCTCGCGCCGGGCGAGGCGATGTTGGTGGATTTGGACGGCAAAGTGCATACTCAGATTTGCGCGCCACAACCAAAAAACGCCCCGTGTATATTTGAATATGTCTATCTGGCGCGTCCCGATTCAATCATTGATGGCATCGCGGTATATCGCACGCGCATGAATATGGGGGAGAAATTGGCGCAACGGTTGAAGCAAACTTGGCACGACCGCGATATTGATGTGGTGATCCCAGTGCCGGATACCAGCCGCACCGCTGCGGTGGAAATGGGGCGGGTGTTGAAGTTGCCCTATCGTGAAGGCTTTATCAAAAATCGTTATATCGGCCGCACTTTCATTATGCCGGGGCAAGGGATGCGCCGCCAATCGGTGCGCCAGAAACTCAACCCCATCATTTCGGAATTCAAGGGTAAGAATGTGTTGCTGGTGGATGATTCCATCGTGCGCGGTACCACTTCGCGGCAAATCATCCAACTGGCACGCGAAGCCGGCGCAAAAAAAGTATATTTCGCCTCGGCCGCACCGCCAGTGCGTTATCCAAATGTATACGGCATAGACATGCCGTCCACAACCGAATTGGTGGCGCACAACCGCAGCATTGATCAAATCTGCCAAGAAATCGGCGCTGACAAACTTTTCTATCAAGAATTAGACGACCTCATCGCCGCCGTGAGCCGATGCAATCCAGCGATTTCTGAATTTGATGCTTCATGCTTCAACGGCGAATATATAACCGGCGACATCACCCCGGCCTATCTTCAACAAGTAGATAACGAACGCAACGACGATGCCAAAAACGCCGTCGCAGACGAACAAGACCTCTCTGAAATCACCAACATCGGCATCCAACCAGCGTAACCTCGTTTCCCGCCTGCCGTTATTTCGCCAGTGAGAGTGGTATGCGACCACTGATTTACTGAATCGCAACTATTTGAGAAAAATATATAGCGTTTATGCTGCGCTGGCGGCGGCGTGGCGGGGTGTGCAAGTTTATGGGTGTGTCAAACAGCCAATTCTGGAGATTAATAAAATGAGCACAAAATTTTTCACCAATAACGAAGACAATACCGTCATTGATAAATTTGCTGGTGTTTTCAAACACAATCCAAGTATTCGCGAATTTGATGTGTTGGTTGGTTACTTTCGCGCAAGTGGCTATTTCAATCTACGCCCGCATTTGGATGGCGTTGAAAAAATCCGTATTCTGGTTGGTATTAATGTTGATGCGCTAACGCAAAAATACCATTCCAAGGGTTTGCAATTGTTCAGCGCAGATGATGAGGAGGTTTGTGCGGATTATCAGCATAAATTGAAAGAGGAAATCAACGATATTGATTATAGTAAAAAATTAGAGGACAGCATATTGCAGTTTGTTAGCGATATTAAAACCAAAAAAATCGAAATCCGCGCACACCCAACGCGCCAATTACACGCAAAGATTTATATATTCCGCCCACTCAATTTTAACCGTGATAATCATGGTGAAGTTATCACTGGCTCATCCAACTTAACCAACGCTGGAATTGGTGCAAGTCCCTCTTCTAATTACGAATTTAATGTATCTCTACGCGATTACGACGATATTAAATTCGCCACTGATGAGTTTGAAAAGTTATGGGATGAAGGTGTTGCTATAGTACCAAGTGCTATTGACACGACGATAAACGATTCATTTTTGGGCAAGTACACACCATTTGAATTGTATATTAAATTGTTGATTGAATATTTTGGTAGCGAAATTGAATTTGACCCAAGCAAAATAACCGATTTGCCCGCCGGGTTTATGAAACTTAATTATCAGCTAGATGCGGTGGAACAAGGTTATGAAATGATAAAAAATCATAACGGAATGTTTTTAGCCGATGTGGTCGGATTAGGCAAAACTGTTATCGCTGTTTTAATCGCGCGTAAGTATTTTTATTTGAACAGCGATCGCACGCCTCGCCCATACACGCTGATTGTGACCCCGCCGGCAATAAAAGATAATTGGAAAGAGACGGTTGAAAAATTTAATCTGGAGAATGTTGACTACATCACCACCGGCAGTTTGCATAAAGTAGTAGCCAAAGCAAAAAAATACGATCTGGTTATCGTTGACGAATCGCATAAATTCCGTAACGACGGCTCCGATGCATATAAAAATTTACAAATTATTTGTAAAACACCAAATCTACAAGACAACCAGAAAAAGGTGCTATTGGTTTCTGCTACTCCGCTCAACAATCGCCCAGGAGATATTCAAAATCAGTTGTTATTGTTTCAAGATGGGCACGATAGTACTTTAGAAGTCGGCGACATCAATCGTTTCTTTGCTCCGTTGAATAAACAATATAACGATATTATGAGGGGCAGGGGTAAAGATACGGATGAAGTGACACCCCAACAGAAAACGCGCGAGCTGTATGCGAGTGTGCGCGAGAAAATAATTGAGCCGATTACTGTGCGTCGCACACGGCGGGATTTAATGGAAAACGAACTTTATAGCGAAGACCTAAAAAACCAAGGCATCCAATTCCCAAAAGTAAATGGACCTGAAAATCTTACCTACCAGTTAAGCACTAACCTTGAGACATTATATGAAGAAACCCTGCAGGATATAGTTTCCTCGGACAAAAAAGGGTTGTTATATATGCGTTATCGCGCGATTGAATTTTTGAACCCTGAACATCAAGTGGATTACCAACGCCCCGAACATATTGCGCTACAACTTACCGCGATTATGCGCACTTTGCTGGTAAAAAGGATGGATAGTAGTTTTCATGCCTTTCATAAAACGGTGCAAAGATTCATTGAAGGCTCATCCGCCATGTTAAAAATGGTAGATAACAATCAAATTATAATTGCCTCTGATAAGAAAGTGAATGAGTATATTAATGATGACCGGGTGGATGAATTAATTATTGAGTTAGAAGAAGATATGCTTATTGATCCAAGTATAAAAATCTTGGAGAGAAAAGATTTCAATTCAGAATTCATGGTTGGTTTGAAACACGACCATAAAATCTTGCTGGCATTGGAGAAAAAATGGAGCGATATTATTGAGAAAAATATTGACCCAAAACGCGATGCGTTACAGTCTGCTATGGATGAAAAATTGCTTAACCAAGAAAAAAACCCTAATCAAAAACTCGTTATATTTTCTGAATCAGTAGATACCACCAATTATTTGGCAAAGCACTTGGGCAATACGCGGCAAGATATTTTAGCGATCAATTCCAAAAACCGCAAAGCCCGCAAGGACGACATAAAGGCAAACTTTGATGCGAACATTCCGCTTGATGCGCAAAAGTCCGATTACAACATAATTATCACCACCGAAGCGTTAGCCGAAGGCATCAACCTGCATCGCTCCAATAGCATTCTAAATTACGATACGCCGTGGAATTCCACGCGCCTTATGCAGCGTATCGGGCGTATTAACCGTATCAATCGGGTTGGAAATGCGGCTTCCGATATTTATGTTTATAACTTTCTGCCGGTGGCGAAAGTGGAGGCAGATATTGGGCTGCAACATCGCGCCTTTGTAAAACTGCAAGCGTTTCATTCAGCACTCGGTGAAGATTCCAAAATATACCTGCCAGAAGAGCAAACCGAATCCTATAGTTTATTTAATGAAGGCGTAAATGCTGATGAAGAAATAAATGAGCGGCTGTTATACCTGCAGGAAATTAGAAAGTTTCGCCAACAATCGGAAGATGAATACAAACGCATCAAGAATATGCGACTGAAAATGCGCAACGGCGTGAATAATGCAAAACGGGCTGGTAGCACTTTGATATTCTTGCGTAGTGATAAAAGAAAATCGGCATTTTATGATGTCGGTATTGATAATGAGAACGGCGATAGCGATAACAATAACAATGAGTTTACTTGCGTTGAGACAACCTTTATGGAAACGGCAAAAGTATTAAAATGCGCACCCGATGCAAAGGCGATTGCACTACCTGCTTCGCACCATGCGCAAGTTGAATTGGCAATCAGCAAATTTAGTCAAGACGCGCAAGTTGCAATTATCAAAAAACAATTTACCCAATCATTAACCATACAACAGCAAACTGCTTTGAACTATTTAGCAGCGATGGATAAATTGCAACTAGCGAATGAATCTGATAAAGAAAAAATAAAATTGGCAAGGCAATCCATTAGAGAAGGGCGTTTTAACCATCTTGTACGTGATATAAATAAATTCAGAAAAAGCACCAATAAAGCCGGACTACCCGACTCCAAGGTTTTGGCATCGCTGATGAAAATCATAGACAAATATCCTGCTGCGCAACCAGTAGAAACCTCACAACAACGCAAAGGCAGTGAAAAACCAAGTCAATTGAGTGTCGTTATTTCTCAATCCTATCAATAACCGGAAATATAAAAATGTCCGATATTAAACCACTATTCAGCCAGCCATATCAACGCGAGTCGTGGTTAGATGCACTGCAGAAGAATATTCATAAAATTGAGATATTTTCTAGAGAGGTGTTAGTTAAGCAAAAATTAGTGGATGATTTTTATTATCTTGGTATTGCTACGCTATCTTGTGGCACCAAACTCGGAATTTACGAAGTGCGCCCTGGTGCGGAAACTCAATTGCACAAAAACCGTGTTGGAATGCGTAATTTGGTAGCAAAACAATGCGAGAAACAAGGGTATAACGGTGCTTTGGCGGTGTATCATAATGATAAGGTGCAATGGCGGTTTAGTTTTATTTCTATTGGCTGGGAGTTGCAAGATGGCAAGTTAATAAAAATATCAACCCCCACTCGCCGCTATACTTATTTATTGGGCGAAGGCAGAAATACGCGTACCGTAGTACAACGCTTTGAGACCATAAGCAAAGAATCAGATTTGAAGGCGTTGGAATACGCGTTTTCGGTAGAGCCATTAACCAAAGAGTTTTATCAAAAACTTTCTGCTTGGTATGAGCGCGCGAACGATTCTCATCACGTAGCATTCCCGAATGATGAACGTGAAGGTGATGTTGAACACAAGCGGAACAGTTTAATTCGCCTAATTACCCGTTTGCTATTTGTATGGTTTATCAAAGAGAAAGAATTGATTAATAATAAATTATTTGACAAAAAAGAATTATTAAACGTTATTGATTGGGATAAAAATAGTAGTTATTATAAAGCGATTTTGCAAAATCTATTTTTTGCTACGCTCAACCGTGAAATAGAAGATAGAGAGTTCCGAAAAACAACGCACGGCAAAGCCAATTCAACGAATTACCTAGCCGCCAATAATTATCGCTATAAAGATTATTTTCGTAGTAAAAATGAAAAGGAAATTATCAGTTTATTCGATCAATCGCCATTCTTAAATGGTGGTTTGTTTGCCTGTTTGGATAGAGATTCCAGTGATAAGGAAAAACAAACTTACGACAAAAACACAAAAATCAGAACTAATAGGAGCGCCATTCGTATTGATGGATTTTCTGATAAATCCGATAATAAATTAATTATTGATAACGCATTATTTTTTAATGAGGATGAAAACGAGTTAGGGTTGATTAACCTACTTCACCAATATCAATTCACCACCGAGGAATCCACCCCGGTCGATATTGAAGTTGCGCTGGATCCTGAATTGCTGGGCAAGGTTTTTGAAAATCTGTTAGCGAGTTATAACCCAGAAACCGGTGAGCAAGCACGCAAAGCCACCGGCAGTTTTTATACCCCACGCAAAGTGGTCGGGTATATGGTGGATGAAAGTTTGAAACAGCATTTTAAGCAAAATATAGGGCTTACCGATCAACAACTGGCTAGTTTATTTGATGAGAGTGACTCTGACTCTGACTCGGGCGGGATAACAACATTGAGCGATGCTGAAAAAGAAAAAACCATCGCCGCCATCAGTAAGTTAAAAGTTTTGGATCCAGCAGTCGGCTCCGGTGCATTCCCGATGGGTATTTTGCAACGGATAGTCGGGTTGCTGGAGAAATTGGACCCGGAAAATAAAAAATGGAGGAATCAACAACTAAGAAATTCGACTGATAGTATTCAAGCCGACATAAACACCGCCGAGAAAATAGGCGATGACGAAGCGCGTACTGAAGCTATCAAAATGCTAACCGATAAAGAAAAAGAAATAAAAAAATTGTTTAGCGATCAAGGCGCCCCCTATCTACGCAAATTACACCTGATTCAAAACAGTATTTTCGGCGTGGATATTCAACCGATTGCCTGCCAGATTGCTAAATTGCGTTTCTTTATCTCATTGGCGATTGAACAAAAGGCAAACTCGGATAAGTCTGATAACTACGGCATCAAACCACTGCCAAACTTAGAAACCAAGTTTATCGCCGCAGATACTTTAATTGGCTTGTCATTACGCAAGGATATGTTTACCGAGAGTGCAGAAATAAAGCGGTTGAAAGATGAAATCCAAAAAAACCGCGCGAAGCATTTTAACGCTTCCACCCGAAAGGTAAAAATGAACTGTACCGATATTGATGAGAAATTGCGTAATGAATTAGCCGAAGAATGGAAATCCAATTATAAAAATAACATGGAATGGTTGATAGCAAGTAATATTAACAATGCTAATGCTAATTACTTAAAAAAAGAGCGTGACCGCTATAATCAGAAAATTATTGAACGAAAGCAAATTGTGCTGATTAAATCGACCGACCAGAATAAAGTGCAATTGAGTGATAAAAAAGTTGCACAATTGGATGAAGAAATCGCCGAGTGCGAACATCTGGCAAGCCTAATTTTCAATAAAGACCATGCCGCCCACGCGTATGCGATTTGGCAGAAAGCAATTGCCCGCGTAGAGGAGAAAATGAAAGCCATTGCTGGCGATGCGAAAAAAATTGCCGATTGGAATCCTTACGACCAGAACGCCAAAGCCGATTGGTTTGATGCGGGGTTTATGTTTGGGGTGAATGATGATTTTGATGTGGTGATTGGTAATCCGCCGTATATTCAATTGCAAAAGAACGGTGGGCGATTGGGTAATCTATATAAAAATTGTCATTTTGAGTCTTTTGTTAAATCTGGTGATATTTATCAATTGTTTTACGAAAGGGGGCATAAACTATTGAGCAAGAATGGGCATTTATGCCTGATTACTTCTAATAAATGGATGCGTGCTGGCTATGGGGCAAAGATGCGTAACTATTTAGCGACAAAAACTCAACCGCTGAAATTGTTAGATTTGGGTCCAGATATTTTCGAGAGTGCTATGGTGGATACCAATATTTTGCTTGTCGGTGAAAATTCAACCGCTGCCGAATGCGTGGCTGGCACAGTAATCAAACAAAAAGGCACAGAATTAGTGTTAAGCGAGCAGCAAACCATGCCATTCCCCGCGCGTGTTATCCGCCAGCACCGACGAAATGATGTCATCGTAATTTAAGGTATCG
>WASV01044286.1_pt1 | contig 67495 bp, 66 predicted proteins | sample 5698531 | NCBI WGS metagenome assembly WASV01 (sample SAMN11175559, study PRJNA528189) | sponge metagenome | isolation source: marine sponge | host: Myxilla | place: Antarctica: Western Antarctic Peninsula, King George Island | collected 2013-01 | reverse complement strand
AAATCTCGAAGGGGACGTGATTGGGATCAACACCGCCATCATTTCAGGGAATACTGGTGGAAATGTGGGGATCGGATTTGCCATTCCTATTAACATCGCCAAGGGAATTTTAAAAGACCTGAAAGAAACAGGATCGGTAACTCGTGGCTGGTTGGGGGTCATGATCCAGAAAATCACTCCCGAGTTGGCCAAGTCTTTCGGTCTCAGTCAAAGTGAGGGGGCTCTTGTTGGCGATGTCATTCCTGATGGTCCTGCTGCTAAGGCAGGAATACAACGCGGGGATGTTATTATCCGGTTTAACAGTCAGCCGGTAAAGGAAATGGAAGATCTTCCCAAAATCGTTGCCGCGACCACCCCAGGGCTGATGGTCGATGTCGAGGTGATTCGTGACAGTTTACGGAAAGTACTCCATGTGACTATAGAAGTATTGCAAGATTCTGAGGAAACAGTGGTGGCAAAGGCCGACCCTCTAGGCCTCCAGGTTCAGGATATTAACGAGGAGTTGGCGAAAAACCTGCAATTGCAGAGTAGGGAAGGGGTTCTGGTTTCCGATGTGACCGCCGGAAATGCTGCGTCAGAAGCGGGTATCCGCCGGGGAGATGTTATTTCAGAAATGAACCGCGCTGCAGTCAGAAATATGCAGGACTACCAGACTCTGTTGGCCGCCGTCGAAAAAGGCTCGTCCGTCCTGTTTCTGATCAAGCGGGGAGGAAGTACCATATATATTGCTGTTAAAGTCGAGTAGGCATCTTTTTACCTTCGATTATTTTTTTCACTTTTCACCCTGTCTAAGCGTGCGCGTTCCTTCAAGGTGGTTTTGGGTTTTGGTTGTGTTTGCCGTGATAGGTCCGGGGCAATCCCTGGTCTTTGCCGAAGAGCGCCATGTCTTTGCCGAAGAGCGCGATAACCGCAGAACCCCCCTTGTCAGGGCTATAGAGAAAGTCAGCCCGGCTGTTGTGAATATTTACACAACGGAAATTTCCCGGTCTGCACGTAATCCCTTCAGAAGTTTTGGCAACAACCTGTTTGAGCAGTTCTTCAAAGATTTCATTCCTCCTGCTGAAAATCAAAGACGTAGCCTGGGTTCGGGCGTTCTTATCAATGGTGAAGGATTTATTCTCACTAACGAGCATGTCATCGCCAAAGCCGCGAAGATTCATGTCACCCTGAGCAACAAGCAGGAGTTTGATGCTAGCGTCATTGGTGCGGATATCAAATCTGATCTGGCGATCATCAAGATCGACTCCGGTAAGCCTCTGCCTTATGTTGAAATGGGGCGGTCTGATGATTTGATGATTGGTGAGCAGGTGCTGGCCATTGGTAATCCTTTTGGTTTGCAACACACGGTCACGACCGGAATCATCAGTGCTTTAAACCGCAACATCAGAGCCGGAAAAAATATGGTTTACAGCGACTTCATTCAGCTCGATGCTTCGATTAATCCCGGAAACAGTGGTGGGCCTTTACTGAATATTAATGGTTCTCTCATAGGTATTAATACGGCTATCTACCAAAAGGCCGAGGGCATTGGTTTTGCCATCCCCATCGACCATGCCAAGCGGATTGTCGATGATTTGATCCGTTATGGAAAAGTTCGGCGTGGATGGCTGGGAGTTTCCGTCCAGGAACTAGATGCCCAACTCTCGCGCCATTTCCAGTTGGACCGGAAAAGAGGGGTTCTGGTTGTTGGTGTTGCCAAAAATAGCCCGACCGGAAAAGCTGGTTTGAAACGCGGGGATATCATCATGGCCATTGATGATCATGAGGTGAAGAACAAGTCGGATTTTCGCGGACGTATGGCTTCTTATACCGTGAACAGTTCGATTCAGTTTTCCATTCTGCGGGACGGGAAAGTGATGGAGCACAGAGTCCGTGTGACCGCCATCCCCAAAAGCTATGTTAAGGAGTTCACCCGAAACTGGCTTGGGCTAAAAATTCAAGAGAACAGTGAACGTTTTGCCCGATCCAAAAGGCTGACGACTTCTAAGGGAATGGTTGTTGTGGAGGTGGTTCCAAATAGCATCGGCGGAAGAATCGGTATTAATTCCGGTGATATTATCAGGCAAATGAATCAGAAGCGTGTGGACAATGAAGAAGATTATAACAAGGCTGTGGCAGAGATAAATAATCCGGATCGCATTTTACTTTTGGTTCAGCGTGGACGACAGGGGTATTACGTGACGCTGGAACCTTAATAAATTACTCCTCCTTTTATATGACGGCAAAACAGGACATCGAGGATCTCAAACAGACGATCCATCAGCACGATCACCTCTACTACGTTAAAAACGCTCCATCAATTTCTGACCAGGAGTATGATGGACTCCTTCGCTGTTTGCGTGAACTGGAAACCGCCCACCCCAAATACCTTACTCCCGACTCCCCCACGCAAAGAGTGGGCGGCAAAGTGGATGAACGGTTTAAAGCGGTTGTACACCTTGCTCCCATGCTCAGCCTCGACAACACCTACAATGTTGACGAGGTTCAGGCGTTTCATCAGAGAGTGCTAAAAAGTCTGCCGGATGTTCCCGAAGGTTCTATCGAATATGTGGTGGAGCTTAAGTTCGATGGCCTGGCTGTGGCACTTACTTATGAAGACGGTCTTCTGGTGAAGGGAGCTACCCGGGGTGATGGCCTGCAGGGTGAGGACATCACCGCGAACTTAAGAACTCTACGTTCCATTCCTTTAAAAATTGATACGGAGTCTTTCAAGCGCATAGAAGTTCGTGGTGAGGTTTATATGCCGAAGAAGGAGTTTGAACGCATCAATGCCGAGCGCAAGGCAGAAGGAGAGGTGCCGTTCGCCAATCCCAGAAACGCTGCCGCCGGGGCTTTGCGCCTTCTTGACCCGGCTATCACTGCCCAACGCAAACTCGACATATTTATCTATGCCGTGGGATTTCTCGACCCCAATCCTTTTAAGACTCATTATGAGTTGCAGGAAAAACTCGATGTATTGAGATTTCCGATCAACAAGCATAACCGGCTCTGCAAAAATTTCGAATCGGCTATCGCCTTGATCGAAGAGTTTAGAGACAAGAGAAAAGAGCTTGATTATGAAGTGGATGGATTGGTCATTCAGGTAAATTCACTGGATCACCGAAAAAAGCTGGGTGAAACTTCCAGGTTCCCCCGCTGGGCGGTGGCTTATAAGTATGAAGCAGAACAGGCGGTGACCGAAATTATGGATATTGTCTGCCAGGTGGGCAGAACCGGGTCCATCACGCCTGTCGCCGAGTTAAAGCCTGTGTTGATTTCGGGTTCTACCGTTAGTAGAGCGACCTTGCATAACGAAGATGAAATCAAGCGCAAAGACATCCGTGTCGGCGATCAAGTGGTGATTGAGAAAGCTGGTGAAATCATTCCCAAAGTCATCCGCGTTATCGAACCTTCCGGAGAACAGGCCCAGCCTGGAAAACGGGATCAGCCTTTTAAGATGCCCACGATTTGTCCCGAATGTCAGTCTTTAATTCACCGCCCCGAAGACGAAGCGGTCTGGCGATGTGTGAACAGTGCTTGTCCTGCACAGTTGAAAGAAAGGCTCAAACATTTTTCTTCGCGCAAAGCGATGGACATTGACCATCTTGGCCCGGCGGTCATTGAGCAGTTGGTCGATTCGGGACGTGTCAAAAACTTTTCCGACCTTTATACTCTCAAAACGGATGAAGTTGCTTCTTTGGAACGTATGGCGGACAAGTCGGCGCAGAATCTTGTTTCAGCAATTGCAAAGAGCAAGTTGGCAGGACTTTCCCGTTTCCTGTATGCCTTGGGAGTGCGACATGTGGGGCAACGTACGGCGATTCTTCTGGCCAGAAAATTCAGGTCTCTTAAAATATTACAGGAGACCAGTTATGACGAACTGGAAAAAATTGATGAAATAGGGCCGGTCATTGCCGAAAGCCTGAAAGCATTTTTGGATCGAGACACCAATAAGCAGGAAATAGAGCGGTTGTTGGAACGGGGCATCCTTATGGAAGAGCAAGGCGACGTTCCAGAAAGTGGGGGATTGTTCGAAGGCCAGCAGTTTGTTCTCACCGGAACTTTAACTCGATTCACCCGTGAGGAGGCCAAGGAGAAAATACAATCCCTGGGTGGGCGGGTGATGTCAACGATTTCCAAAAAAACTGATTATGTGGTGGCGGGTTCTTCAGTTGGATCGAAACTGGGAAAAGCCCAGCAACTCGGCATCCCGGTATTGGATGAAGAAGCGTTGCAAAAATTAATGGAGAGTGAGTAAGTCAAACTTCTCAGCGGGCAGCGGATGAGTGGGCTCGTCGGCGAACTGGCCGTTTCGCGGGTCTTCGACCGTCAGGTTTTCTGGCTCCTGGAGGGGGACCGCGCCGCTTTCGCATCGGAGGTTTGCCTTCCTTTTCTTCCAGAAACAGTTCCTCTTCGGGCCAGGATACGGGAATTTTGTTTTTCAGGTAATCTTCGACCCGTTCCAAATGCTGGGCAAAGTCTTCACAACAAAGCGTGATGGCAGTGCCCTTGTTTCCTGCCCGTGCGGTTCTGCCTATGCGATGCACATAGTCTTCCGCGTCCTGCGGTAAATCATAATTAATGACATGCGTGATATTGTCGATATGCAGTCCTCGCGATGCCACATCGGTGGCGATGAGGATATCGAGAGAACCTTCCTGAAACTTTTCCAGTACCCGAATTCGGGCCTTCTGGTGAAGGTCACCGCTAATTTGTCCGGCGTTAAAGCCGTTGTGGTTCAATTTCCACTCAAGGATCTCGCACTCAATTTTAGTGTTGGAAAAGACCAGGACTTTTTCCCCAGCCTCTTTTTTCATCAAACCTAAAAGGAGGTTGAATTTTTCATGTTGTCCGACGTGATAGAGTATCTGGGTGACCTCATCCACTACGGCTTTTTCCGGCTCGATGGCTACTCTGACAGGATTGTTCATGTGCTCGTAGCACAATTCCATAACCCGGTGATTGAGCGTTGCCGAAAACAGCATGGACTGGCGCTTGTCATAGGACGAACAGTTGCGGAATAAATAACGCAGGTCGGCAATGAATCCCATATCAAACATGCGGTCAGCTTCGTCCACGACCAGAACTTCCACTTGTTTCAAACTGAAGAATTTTTGTTTATAGAAATCGATTAACCGGCCCGGTGTAGCGATCAGGATGTCCACCCCATCCTTGATTTGGTTTCTCTGTTTGTCATAATCCACTCCGCCGATAACACAAACCGTGCGGAACGAGCAATGCTTGCCCAAGAGAAGTGCATCCTTTTCGATTTGCCTTGCCAGTTCGCGGGTCGGAGCGATGATCAATGCTCGTGGGCCGGCTTTTCCTTCAGGTGCGAGTGGTGGAGTGTTTTCTAACAGTCGGGTGAGCAAGGTGATCAAAAATGCTGCGGTTTTTCCTGTTCCGGTCTGTGCTTGTCCTGCCAGATCCTTGCGCCCAAGAGTGATGGGCAGAGACTTGCTCTGGATCGGTGTGCAGGTTAAAAATTTCGCGTCGCGAATACCCTTTAAGACCATTTCTGGCAAGGGCAGGGATTCAAAGTTCAGTAGTTCCAAAAGATGCTCCAGGTGGGCACTTCTCACAGGGACTCTTGAGAGTTAGAGCCTTAATTTCCAAGTGGTTTAAAATCTTTGTTGAAGACAAGAGCCATTATGAAGGGCTTACCTTTGATTTGCAACTCAAATTTCATTTTTCTTGACTTTGGATGGGCATGAATGTTTAAATTCCCCTTCAATTTTGATTCCGGTAGCTACCCCGATTCTAGGCTCGCCTGTACTTGATTTCAAAGAATTTTCCCTTTGATTTTTAATGGTTTTTGTTTCATAAGCGGGACGAACCGGAAAATTGGAACAAGGCAGGAAAGTGGGGCAATTGTTATCGTTTTTATCCGGTCTTTACCAGACAGATTCTTTTTGGATGAACGACGGGTTTTTTCCGTTTTGAGGTGAATTTGTGATTCAACATGATGTGGTGATTGTGGGTGCCGGTCTTGCCGGAATGCGTTGTGCTCTGGAAGCGTGTAAGGAGTTGGATGTCGCTGTGCTGACCAAAGTGTATCCTTCCAGATCCCATTCTGGTGCGGCACAAGGGGGAATTGCTGCCTCTCTTGGAAACGCGGAACCGGATAGTTGGGAAGAGCACATGTATGACACTGTCAAAGGTGGCGACTTTCTCAGCGATCAGGATGCTGTGGAAGAGTATGTCAAAGCTGCTCCCAGGGTTATCTATGAATTAGAGCATATGGGCTGTGTTTTCAGCCGAACGCCGGATGGAAAAATTGCCCAGCGCAGTTTTGGTGGGCATTCCAAACCGCGTGCCTGTTTTTCTGCCGACCGTACCGGCCATGCTATTCTGCATGCCCTTCATGAACAACTCATGAAGAATGCGGAATCCGTTAAAATTTATAACGAGTGGTACATGCACTCGCTTATTGTTGATGGCGATCGCCGTTGTAACGGTGTGGTGGTCAGCAATATCCAGACCGGGGAAGTGGAAGTGATTCAGGCTAAGGCTGTGGTATTTTGTACCGGGGGATATGGCAGGGTATTCAAATTCACTTCCAATGCTTTTGCCAGTACGGCCGATGGAGTCATGGCCGCGTTCGATGTAGGGATTCCCCTGGAAGATTTGGAGTTTGTCCAGTTTCATCCATCGGGTTTATACCGCCAGGGAATTTTATTTTCCGAAGCAGCGCGGGGAGAAGGAGCTTATCTCCTGAATGGAAAAGGCGAACGCTTCATGGAACAGTATGCCCCATCGCGTATGGAACTGGCTCCCCGCGACATCGTAGCTCGGGCCGAGCAGAGCGAAATGGATGCCGGGCGTGGTGTGAACGGTGAAAACTGTATTCATCTTGACCTGCGCCATTTGGGTGAGGCGCGGATCATGGAGCGCCTGCCGCAAATCAGGCAACTGGGTATCGACTTTTTGGGTGTAGACTGCATCAAAGAATGTTTGCCCATTCAGCCTACTGCGCATTATTCGATGGGTGGTATCCCGACCGATAAATATTCTCACGTAATTCTTGATGAAAAAGGCACCCGCATGAACGGATTTTTTGCTGCAGGGGAATGCGCTTGTGTCTCCGTTCATGGTGGTAACCGACTAGGTACAAATTCCCTTCTGGAAGCAACGGTGTTTGGAGAACGTGCGGGTAAATCCGTACTCGAATATGCCGTGGGCATTGACTACGGAGACGTCAACGAAGGGCAGGAAAAAGCCAGGGTTCTGAAAAAGTTTGAGGATATTTTTCAAAGAGATGGCTTGGAAAGCTATAATGACATCCGTAATGAGATGAAGGAGATAATGATGAGCCATTGTGGGGTTTTCCGCGATAAGGAAAAACTCACAGTCTGTATTGAAACCTTAAAAGGACTGCAGGAAAGGTTCAAAAACGGTAAAGTGACCGATAAGGGCAAGCTGTTCAATACGGAAATTTACGAAATTCTGGAATTGGGAAATATGCTAGGGGTATCTCGGCTGATTGCCAATGGTGCCCTGCAAAGAATGGAAAGCCGAGGCGGGCATTTTCGCACGGATTTTCCGAAACGTGATGACGAAAATTTTCTCCATCATTCAATGACCTATGATTCCCCAGATGGACTGGTGGTAAAAAAGAAACCGGTCGTGATCACCAAATATCAACCTGCAGAAAGAACTTATTAATGGCGACTTTCAGGATCAAGCGCTTCAATCCAGAAAAACAACCAGAGCCTTATTTCGAGGAATTCCAACTGGACGTTCAACCGGGAGCTACCCTTCTGGATTGCATGAACCAGATCAAGTGGACATTGGATGGGAGTTTTACTTACCGGATGTCTTGCCGCAGTGCCATTTGCGGGTCCTGCGCCGTCAAAGCCAACGGCCACGCCCTGCTGGCTTGCCAGCGTCAGGCCGAACACATTGTCGATAACGACGAGACCATTACGCTCGAACCTTTGGGCAATATGAAACCGATCAAAGACCTGGTGGTCGACTTCACCCCCTTCTGGGAAAAGATCAACAAGGTCAAACCTTATCTGGAACCCAAAGAAGCCCCGCCGGAAAAAGAGCGGCACCAAAGCCATGAAGATTTCTTGAAGATCGACGATTCAAGCACTTGTATCATGTGCGGGGCCTGCTATTCTGACTGCAATACCCTCGAGGTGGATGAGAATTTCCTCGGCCCTGCGGCTCTCGCCAAGGCGCAAAGATTTGTCGGCGATTCTCGCGACTCCCAAACCCTCGAGCGGGTCAAAGAACTCAGTGAACCGGGCGGCATCTGGGACTGCACCCACTGTGGCGAATGTGTTGAGCGTTGTCCGAAACCGGCGCGCCCGTTTGACCGCATTAAAGAAATCATGACCGTGGCCCTGGAGCAGGGTGTGCACAACAATAACGGAGCCCGGCACGCTATATCTTTTTTTAATTCCGTAAAAAGAAGCGGTAACCTGAATGAGAACAGGCTTCCCGTTGAGTCGATGGGATATTTCAATATTTCCGGATTGTTGAGCCTGTTTCCTGTTGGATTGCGCATGTTCTTCAAGGGTAAGGTTCCCCCGGTTATTCATCACTCCATTGATGAAGTGGACGATGTTAAACGAATTTTCAAGGAGTTGGATCAATGAAGTTTGCCTTGTTTACCGGATGTGTTGCCAAAGGGGCAACCCGGGAACTGATGCTTTCCACCACCAAGGCCGCCGAAGGCCTCGGGTTTGAATTTGTAGAAATGAAAAGCGCTTCCTGCTGTGGTGCCGGGGTGGTTTCCGAAAAAAGCCCTCTGCTTGCCGATGCGCTGAACGCACGTTCGTTTTCCATTGCCGAAAAACAAGGGCTCGATATTGTCACCATCTGTTCGACCTGCCAGGGCACCTTGAAAAAAACCGAAGCCCACCTCAATGAAGACGCCGAATATAAAAAGAAGGTCAATGACATCCTCGAGGGAGGAGGTCACCAATACAATGGCAAGACACGGATCAAACATTTTGCCAACATCCTCGCTACCGAAGAGGGTATGGCGAGGTTGAAGGAGCGTATTAAAAGACCCCTGACCGGATTAAAGGTTGCTGCGTTTTATGGTTGTTATGTCCTGCGTCCTTCAGAAAATTCAGACTTTGAGAATCCGGATAACCCCACAGGTATGGAAGATATTTTTGCAGCACTGGGCGCAACACCGGTTTATTATCCTAGTCGCATCAAGTGTTGCGGGTTTCCCATTGTCATGATGAACAAACCGGCTTCTCTTGATATGTCGGGCAACGCTCTGCTGGATGCGATCGATCACGGTGCCGATGTTGTGGCGACCGGATGTCCGCTTTGTCATTTGAGCCTCGATTCCTATCAGCCGGAAATTGAAATTTTGAAAAAGAAAAATAATTCCATCCCCGTTTTGCACCTTCCCCAACTGGTTGCACTGGCCTTGGGCTATTCCCCCAGCGAACTCGGCATGGATAGACACATCGTCTCCACCCTCAAAATCAACGAAATCCTGGCTACCACTTAGTCCCGGCGAACCGCCGGTGACCGTGATATTCTTCCAAAGATCCGTGCCTTGCGGGGTACTCATGTCGGTGTTATATTTCAACCTTGGCCATCATGTCCTGCAAGGGTATGTGATAATTTACCTTTGCCTTCACGCCCCACAGGGGTATGTGATAATTTACCTTTGCCTTCTGCCCCGCAGGGGTATGTGATAATTCACCTTTAATTACCCGTTGGTTTAGCTGATTCAACAACTATTAAAATATTTTCTTCATACAAATAGGCACGGTGGACCAAAAATGGCTGTAAGGTAGGCTGTAAAGTAAGGTGGATGGAAGAAAATTAAGGATCAGTGTGATCGATGAATCCGCTGAAAGAATACTCTTTTAAATAAAAAAACTTTAAATAAAGTGGCGAACCGGGAACAGATTACACTGCTCAGGAGTTCAGTAGAGAGATGGAACGTCTGGAGAGAAAGCAATCCAAGCATCGAGCCTGATCTGGATCGCGTCGACTTTAATGGCGCTAACCTGAGCAATGCCAATCTCAGAAAAGCTAATTTTTATATGACCCTACTCAACGGTGCCAATTTGCAGGGCGCGAACCTCACCAAAACCTTCTTCGCTGGTTCGGATTTGCGAGGTGCCAACCTCAACGAAACCGATTGCCCTGGAGTGAAGTTCAATGGCGCGGATTTATGCGGATGCTCCTTCAGGAAAGCGAAACTGAGAAAAGTCAATTTGAGCGACCGCGATCTTCGCGACGTCGATTTCAGTGAAGCCGATCTAAGAAGAGCCGATCTACGAAAGTCTAATCTTGAAAAAGTAAACTTCTTCAAAGCCGATCTTCGTAAGACCTTGCTTACTGAAGCCAATCTCACAGAGGCGTATCTGTCTTCGGCGTGGTTGGAGGAGACCGACTTACAATGGGCCAACCTCAGCAAGGCTATTTTGCGTTATTCCGTTAACCTGACCCCTGCCCAGGTCCAATCGGCGAAGATCGACCGCGAAACCAAAGTTCCCCATTACCTGAAGATCCACTGGATTTCTGAAACCGATTTCCGTTGCGAAAAAAAGACAGAGTAGACAATCTGACACCAGGACCGCTTTCTTTAGTTTCCCTTTGCTAAACCTAATAGTTCAGAGTTGCTACCCAGCAAAAACTGCGGGACATTTGCGGGATTTTTTAATAGCACCCCACCTAATTCTTATTTGATTGCTTTTGCAGTAAAGTATTAAAGCCAGGTAGGTTATCGGACGATCTGCCCTAAGCTGAGGGACTTAAGACGTGAAGTTCGCCGGCCTCTCACGCCGGTGTTATATTTCAACCTTTGTCTTCATGCCCCGAAGGGGTATGTGATAATTCACCTTTGCCTTCATGCCCCGAAGGGGTAATCTCGCTTTTTTGTTTTTTTTCGATTTACGCAAAGGTTTTCTTAGCAAGGAGAGGCAAATTTCTCAATTTAGATATTTTGCCAGTCCGATTCAATTTTCTGCCCACGTGGTGGGCTTCGATTCCTCTTGGGACTACCAATCTTTTAAGCACTTTTAAATTTTTTAGATATTAAAAATTTCAGCCTATTAGTAAAAACTGATTAACGGGTTCATAGCTCAATATAAAACTTGAGTTCAAGCTTGTTTGATGGGTGGTATTTTTAATACGGAAACTATTCCCATGACATCATAGGTATCTATATGATATAATGGCGTTACTTTGCATAGCTTTGGCAAATATTATAAGATTATGATTCTGAACAGGACACCCTGTTTTAACTTTTACAAAACCCGCCACCAACCAGAGGTAAATAATTCCAATGACTATATTTTTTTCCAATTTTGCTAGTTTTATGTGGGGTCCTTGGCTTCTCATTCTCTTATTAGGCGTGGGTTTTTGGTTAACGATCCGGTTGAGGGGGATCCAGTTTCGTAGCTTGTTTTATGCGCTTCGCTTAACTTTCTCAAAAGAACGGGACGGAAAAGGGGATATCTCTCATTTTGGTGCGTTGATGACCGCTATGGCGGCTACAGTGGGAATGGGCAATATCGCGGGAGTTGCTACTGCCGTGGCCCTTGGGGGGCCTGGTGCCATATTCTGGATGTGGTTAACTGGGTTGGTGGGGATGGCCACCAAATATTCGGAAAGTTTTTTAGCCGTTAAATACCGTCAGGTTAATGAGGATGGAAAAATCTCGGGCGGCCCGATGTATTATTTGGAACATGCGCTCGGTAAAAAATGGCTCGGTATGTGCTTTGCTATTTTTGGGGCTCTTGCTGCCTTCGGTATCGGAAATATGGTTCAAGCCAACACCGCCGCAATTGCAGTGTCTGACTCAATGGATGTGGACAAAATTTTCGTAGGGCTCATCTTGTCTGTTTTGACTGGATTGGTGATTATAGGAGGTATCAAACGTATCTCCGATGTCGCCAGCATTCTTGTTCCCATTATGGTGGTCATTTATTTTGTCGGCGCTTTAATAGTTATCGTATCTCACCTGGATCAATTGGGAGTGGGATTTAAATTAATCTTTGAACATGCTTTCAACGGAACGGCGGCTACAGGCGGGTTTGTAGGAGCCGCGTTAGCTCAGACTATTCGATATGGGGTGGCACGAGGCCTTTTTTCAAATGAGTCGGGACTGGGAAGTGCCCCTATTGCTGCGGCAGCTGCTAAAACCAATCAACCTGCGAAACAGGCGCTGGTTTCTATGAGCGGGACGTTCCTGGATACCCTGATTGTTTGCTCCCTCACTGCGTTGGCATTAGCTGCTACAGGAGTCTGGGTTTCTGGAGAAACAGGAGTGGCATTGACCATGCAGGCTTTTTCACAGGGTCTGCCGGGAAACTGGGGTAGTATTATCGTAACTTCGAGTGCAATTACTTTTGCTTTTTCAACGATTTTAGCTTGGGAGTATTACGGTGAAAAATGTTTTGAGTACATTTTTGGAAATAAATATGTTCACCTTTATCGATATCTCTGGGTTCTTTTCGTATTTGTTGGTTCCATGGTTGAATTGAAACTGGTCTGGGATTTTTCTGACGCCATGAACGCCTTGATGGCGGTTCCCAACCTTATTGGCCTGATCCTCTTAAGCGGGGTTCTCTTTCGCGAGACAAAAATTTTCGAAAAGGGAGTTCGTGATGGTTCCATTGATAAATTTGATTGAGTGATTTCTAAATTCATCGCTTAAGCTTACCATCGGCTCTCCGGAGAGACTCAAATGAGGCTCTTCGGAGAGACTCGAATGGTGATCAAAAAAAGCAATAAGTGAGAAACTCCATATCAACTCCGATGAAAATTTTGAAATGAGTGGCAATGACCGTTTGTGACAAGCCTTGAACTATTTACATTTCATCGGCAATATTAAGCAGGTTGGAGACTTGGGGTATCTTTGAGTTTTCAAAGTTGGCTTGTATTAAAAGGGGGTCTATGGTGTTGAACTTAACAATATCCTCGATGAGAGCCTTGCCATCTTTAATAATGCCTTCGATATCGTTTGTCGTTTTCATTTTAACGGCCAGTGCCCTATAGCGCTCAAAATATAGCCGAGCATTATCTATGGTAGTTTTCGTCTGGTTAATATCCAGTTTGCGTTTGTGGTTTGCTTTATACCATTCAGCATATTTTGCCCAGCCTTTAATTTCATTAAGCTCATGTGCAAGAACTAAATAATATTCAATAAAACCTTCCAGCCCCTTTTCTTCCAATGTGGGAACAACCTGAACCGCTACATCGTTAAACGGGATACCTTCCTGGCTTTCGCATAGATAGTCTATGGTGAAGATGAGGGCGGTTATTTTTGAATCAGCATGCAGTCCGATGATGGCGTGATCTCTGAAAATTCCCCGTTTCTCAAATAATTCCCAGGTTCCTCCACGACCTTTGATCTCCAGAGCTAAATTTTCAAGAGGACGAAAGTAGTCGTAGCAAGCTTGTTCGTTGTCGGCCTCGGCAGAACCCGACAGCAAAGGTGCGACCATAATGAGCTGACTGATCAGGAAGAATTTAAGGAATTTCATGGGTTAAAACCCCGATTGTTTTAATAGAAAATAATTTTTATTGCCAATATTATACTTTAAGTATGTTTCCTTTTCCTAAATCTTCAAGGCCAAAGTGACAAAACAAATGTGTTATTTTTTGACAATTTCTCCTTTTAAGCTTGCAACAAACCCGTACACCCCGGATTTTTCTTGTTCTGTCACCTGAAAATGGTCAAGCGGTGCATTTAAGGTGGGTGGTAAAATTATTCCAATCCTTTTGCTGGCTACTTTGATAGCGTTTTGAGTCACTTCTTCGGCAAGGTTGGCGTATTTTGGTTGAATGGTACCGATGCAACCTCTTGGTGATCTTTCTCTTCTTGGGTGATCTTGCTCTTCTTGACAGAGGCAAAGGTTCCAGCCTATTTCTGCATGTTTTCGGGGAGGGGATTGGGGCAGGGCAGGGATTGGCCGTTTTCTAAATGGTGTTTGACCGGTTGGATGGCAAGGTCGACCAGAGAGGATGGGAAGACATAGGCTTCTCTGCGAAGAAACGGTTACTTCGTTACATTATATTAGATGCAGAATATTAGATGCAGAATATTAGATGCAGAGAGGGTTTACTGTGCAGCTGTTGTGCCTTCCACGTGTCGGCTGTATATGTAGTCGGCCACGGCGTCGAAGTGTTCGATGTATTGCGGTGCAGGGAAGTCGGCTTTTCTGAGATGTGATTTTGCCCTGTCGATATGGAAGCGGGCAAGATCCAGGGTGTAGTCGATGGATTTATGTTTGCGCATTTGTTTCACGACATACTCTAAATCTTTTTGCGTGATATTTTCGTTTTTAACGAAGATTTCGATTTCTTTTTTCAGTGGCCGGTCTGCCTTGTTATAGAGATGGTGCAAGGGCAGGGTGACGTGGCCTTCTTTAAAATCGGTTCCCGGTGGTTTTCCGAGCAGGGCTTCATCGGCATCATAGTCGAGCGCGTCATCCATCAGCTGGAACGCCATGCCGAAATCATCGCCAAAGGAGATGATTGCTGTTTCCTGTTGTTCGGTTGCGTTTGCCAGCAATCCGCCGAGTCTCACGCTGACAGAAATCATGGACGCAGTTTTGCGGTGAATGATATCAAGGATATGCTTTTCGGTGACTTTGATATTGCGGGCTTCGGTGTATTCGTGAATGCCCCCTTCAACGAGAACTTTGGTGGCCTCGGTGACGGCCTGGATGATTTTGTGTTCGCAGTCTTCGGCCAGAATCAGGATAGCCCTGGAGATGAGAAAATCGCCGACCAGAATGCTGGCATCGCTACCCCATTTGGCGTTGACGGTTTCTTTACCGCGCCTAACCGTGGTTTCATCGACCACATCATCATGGAGCAGGGTTGCGGCATGGATATATTCTACGACACAGCCATGTTTAACGACCGTATCATCAATTTCGCGTCCGCAGAGTTTGGCACCCAGAAGAGTGAGTATGGGGCGGATGCGCTTGCCACCACAATTCATCAGATAGGCACTGATTCCAGGAATCAAGGGCACATCTGATTTGTAGTTCTGATTGATGGCTTTTTCGACCCTGGCGAGGTCGCTTTTTAAATCCTGTGTGACGTCCCTGAATTCCATATAGAACCCGCATGTCAAGCCGCAGTTAACCCTTAATTACTCTTATTATTCCTGAAAAAGCCTCGCTAGTAGGCTATTTTTTAATCCGCTATTCCTTGGAATAGAACCTAGCTTTATGGGAATTTAGCGGGTTTGTCAAGACATTTATGGCAGGGCTTCGATTGTGATATGCTTGTATTTTCGTACCCTGTTGAACTTTAGGGCTGTTTTCCGTCAGGGGGATAGATAGAGACCTTAGTTTTGCTGGGCGCTGCAGGCAGGGTGCGATTGCGTTCGGCTCGATTTATGGTTAGGAAGGGATAAAAAGCAATGAATAAGGTCTCGATCATCATCCCGACTTTTAACCGCAGCTATTGCCTGGCCGAGTCGATTCGATCAGTGCTGGAGCAAAGCTTCACTAATTTCGAGTTGATCGTGGTGGATGACGGGTCTACCGACAACACCTCAGAAGTGGTGCGCCAGTTCCCGGCGGTTCAACGGATTCGTTTGGAGAAAAACAAGGGCGTTTCATTTGCACGCAACCAGGGCATGGCCAGGGCGGGTGGAAAATGGATTGCGTTTCTTGACTCGGATGATTTGTGGAAAAAGGACAAACTTGCCACTCAGATGGAATGGATAGAGGATAACCCGGATCAGCATGCGGTTTATACCGATGAAATATGGATTCGTAACGGTGTGCGGGTGAACCCGATGGACAAGCACCGCAAATATTCCGGCGATATTTTTCGACATTGCCTGCCGCTTTGTATTGTAAGTCCGTCTTCGGTGCTACTGCGCGCAGAACTGTTAAACGAGGTTGGCGGATTCGATGAGTCGATGCCGGTCTGTGAGGATTATGATTTGTGGTTGCGCATTGCTAAACGGTATCCCTTTCATTTCATCGAGAAGAAGTTGATCGTCAAGCGGGGAGGGCATGAAGACCAGTTGTCGCGTAAATACTGGGGCATGGACCGCTGGCGGGTTCACGCGCTGGAGAAATTGTTGAAAGCGAACGGACTGGATGAGAAGCAAAGGGATGGCGTGGTGGCGATGCTTATTGAAAAATGCGGCATTCTTGCCAATGGCTATGGCAAACGGAGTAAAAGTCAGGATGAAAAATATTACCGGAACCTTGCGGCGAGATATTTGGATTTGGTTGAGGGATCTCTAAAATGACGCAACGAATAATGGGTTTTCTGCTTGTGTTGCTGGTTGTTCCGCAGACAGGGTTTGCCGAGTCGCAGACTGAAACCGTTCTCAAAAAAATTCGCGAGACCAGTCTGGCTGTTTTACAACAGACTTATCAAAACGAACGGGCGTTTTTACGGGCCGCAGCGGCGCGGGCGGCAGGAGAGTCCCAGGATACCCAACTGATTCCTCTGCTCAACAAGGCCACGGAAGATGTTTATCCCACGGCACGATTGTTTGCCCTGCAGGGATTGCAGAAGGTTTCCCGCACCAACGCCTTGAAGGCGGCGCGCAGGATGACGGGAGACACCGACATCTGGGTTCGCAGTGCGGCGGTTGAGATACTGGGCGATGAAGGCGGGCCGGAAGCGATTGAAGAAGTGCGGGCGTTTTTAAAATCCTATGATGTGCCGGTACGCATGGCGGCTTCTTCCGGACTGGTGAAACACGGCGAAGGAAAATATCTTGCAAATGTGCTGGACCCGCTCACTCATCCTGTTCCCGACCGCAGGTATCAGGCCATTGGTTATCTTGGCAAGACCGGCACCGAGGCAGTTCTGCCGCATCTGGCGAAATTGTTCGATCATGCCGAGCCGGAGATGGTGTTTTACAGTTTGAAAGCAGTTGAGGGGAAAGCCACCACTGATATGTTGCCGAAACTCAGAGAATTGATTCAGCGCGACAATCCATCAATTCGCTACGCGGCGGCGTTGGCGATGGGCAACCTTCGTGAGGCTGAGCCTGATTTGATTCCTTTATGCGCCGACAAGGATGGAATGGTGAAATTGTCGGCCGCATTGGCACTGAACCGTATGGGGTCCGACTCCTGCCAGATTGTGTTTGAAGAATTGCTAAAGCATTCCGATTATAGTGTGCGTAGTTCCACTGCACGGGTTTTGGGGGAAACAAAGATTCCCGACAGGGTTCGCCTGTTGAAGCTTGCTCTGGACGATGAGCACTCGCGGGTACGCACGGCGGCGGTTCGGGCTGTGGGAATGATGGGTGGACCGGAGGCCTTTCCGATCCTGGTCGAACTGTTGCAGGATTCTTTGCAAGTCGTCCGCACTTACGCTGCAGGCAACCTGATTCACCTTTTGCGCCCCTAGCCGACCCACTCTTGTGGGAAGGAACTGGGCAAGGACTCTGTTGGGCCGGAGCAACTCTTGGCTTGCCAGAAATAGTTATTACTCGCTACCCCCACGGCTAGTGGGTCTTTTTAGACCCATTTTTTTATTTTTGAGTGTCGCGTAGTGGGTTTCATTGCCAATTGCTCTGCAATGCCATCTGACCCTGTGATCTTCCAGCTACACCGGTTTAAAGCATTTAAAATATTTCCTTCCAATGGGCTTTGTTGACTCGAAAGCTTCGTTTGAGGGGCGATCCACGTCTTTTGGTGAAGTTCGGGAAATGTTTCCCAAATTAAAATTCAACCACGAGCAATGGATGGAAGCTTTGCAGGTGACTTGCATAGTTTTCTATAACGAGTAATGCTATTCCAGGCTTGACGAGTCTCTGTTATCTGCCTCTCTGGCTAGCAGTTCGCCGGAATCGAGAGTATGTTGTTCTCCGTCTGGAGTTTGCAGGATCAGCCTGCCTTGTGGGTCGAGTTTCAATGCATTGCCTGTCAGGGATTTGCCTTTTTGATAGACGGTCACAGTTTCGCCGAACATGTTGGAATTTTCGGTCCATTTACGGAGCAGGTTTTCATTTTTGCCTTGCAGAAACTTTTCATATTTGCGATCCAGATTTTCAAGAAGGCTGAGGGCAAGATCGGTGCGGCTCACCGTTTTTCCGGTTTCCAGCTTCAGCGAAGTGGCGACGTCCTGAATATCTTCGGGAAAGTAGAGTTGGTTGAGGTTTATCCCAATTCCCACAATGACGGCAGGAGTGTCGCCAGGGATGTCGCCAGGGATGTGCTCACATAAAATTCCTGCCAGTTTTTTACCGTTCAGTAAGATATCGTTCGGCCATTTGAGTTTTACCTCTGCATGCTGCTTGATGGCGGACACGGTGGCCACTCCCGCCATTAAAGTGATGAGGGCCAGGTTTTCCGGTGGCAGATTGGGCTTTAAAAGTGTGGAGAGGTAGAGTCCGGTCTCAGGTTCGGAGTGCCACGAACGCCCCTGCCGACCTCGTCCATGGGTTTGCCGGTCGGCAATGACGACTGCTCCTTCAGGAAGGGTCAGGTTGCGCCGGATTTCCTCATTTGTCGAGTCGATTTCAGAGAGAATCCGTAGAGGACGGCCGATTCTCGCTGTGGTGAGTTTGCTCTCAAGGGCTGAAATATCAATGTCGGAACGAGGAACCAGGGTAACACCTTGGTGCTAAAGGTTTAGGATATAGAAAAAACTGTTTCTATTGTAGGTCAAAATGCCATAAAATGATTGAAATGTTGTCTAAATATTGATAAAAAGCATAGTCCAAAAAAAACTTGGACCCCAACCCGAAAGGGTTGAACCTTCTGTACTTGAAAAGGAGAGAGTTAGGATGAAAAGATTCGCTGGCATAGTTCTATTGTTGTTTCTGGCTACCATGACCGCAGGGTGTTACGGTATGGGAGGAGGATGTCCCGAAGGCCACTGTGATGAGGAACATAGCCCTCAGCCTCCAGCAAAATAATCTGACGCATTAACCACATCGCCAGCAATCCCGAAAGACATATCCTCACCGGAAACGGAAACGGCGTTCGGGATATCACGATGCTGGGTTACTGTGGAATTTTGCAGATAGCAATAACTCTTTCTCGCTCCCCTTGGGAGGGGAGACTGTGATATCCCCATCATTATCTTCATTCCCGTCGGGGTCTGGGCAAGGGCTTACTTAAGCCGTGTTAACTCTTTGCTTGCCCGATCAAGAGATTGCTTGCTGGCCCCAGGGCCTGGTGGTTTTTTGGCGGGGAACGTTTGGGTTTCCTGGGCTAAATTTCAAAAGTGATCGAGGTTGCGGCCAGCCTGTTTCTTTGTGCGGTCCTGAAAGGTGGAAGCTTGATGTCCGGGATCATAGGCCTCTCACTTCAAACGCCATCTTTTTCTTTTTCTTCAAAAATCAAGGAGCTCATGGTGGAAGATAATCTTGTATCGGTGGAAGAAGTTCGAGGTGCCCAGGAAAGCCTGAAAAACGGCATCAGTTTGCATGAAAATAAAAGTTTTAAGGAAGCGATTGAGGAATTTAAAAAATCCGCGATGATCCATGCTTCTGACTCAAGGCATGTTGAGGAGTTGGGGACAAAGCTGAAGTCGGGTAGCTATAAACTTCAACAGGAAAGTATTGCCTATATGGGTTGTGCGGCGGTTCATCTTAACGAGCTTATCCAGAGTCTTAAGCCGGGGCAGAGTCAGGAAGTGCCGGTGGATGAGTCATTAACAAGCGCATTTAAGGATTGGCAATGAGTGTACAGAACCGGGAACTTCTTGAGCAAGTAATGCTCAAAGAGATCAAAGACAACAAAATTCCTATAAGCTTGGGAAAGACTTGTCCGGTAAAATGCACGTTTTGTTATGAAATGGATCTCAGCTACCGCCAGACTTTTGATATGCCTCTCACCACGCAAGAGGATTGGGATTTTATTTTAAATGAAATACAGGTTCGTCCGACCCGGGCAACAGAGTCGTGGGTTTTGGGAGGCAACGAATATATGGAATGGACAGACCTCGCTCTGCACCCCAGGGCGATGGACTGGATTGAGGAGTTCCTGGAAAAGACAGATAAAAATATCGTCATGTTCTCGGTGGGTTATTTTGACCCGAAAAGGATCAACCGTCTGGTGGAAAAGTATCCCGGCCGCATCAACTTTGAACTTTCGGTGATCACCCTGGGGTCTTATCGCAAGCAATTGATGCCGAAAGGACCTTCAGTCAAGCAGATTCTGGAGGTGTTGGATGGCCCGGCGGTGACTTCGGCCAATTTTTATTCTTTTGGTCCCGGCACCATGTCTGAAGATGCGAAAACCATTGCCGGGATTAACAAAAAATGCTTGTTGTGGATGGGCTGCCTGACTCCTTTAAAATATATTGATGAGAAAACCACGGCTTTGATGCGGCAGGGCAAGCGGTTCCTGCCCATTGAGTCGCAAAAGATTTATGACATGAACCTGACCAATATCCAGATGATTCATACCGAATCGGACATCACGTCTTTTCTGAACCGAAATAAAATCATTAAAACCTTCGATGCCTGCGAATTGGAAAAAAAGGACTGGGTTGTGATGGCAGGTAATGTTTATCGGGTCCTGCATATGTTTCGCCGGGGCCGGGCCCGTTTGCTTTATGTGCCAAATGAGACCCTGGGAGGGGACTCGGACTGCACGACCCTGCTCACTTTCAGCGATATCGCCGGGAGGTTGAGCCAACAGAGGGTTGTGCATCTTCCTCGTGTGATTATGGAGAAATCTTCCAATGATGAGCGGGATATATCGGGAGTTTCGTTTGATGAGTTTAAAGAGCGTTTCCCTCGGGTGCAGTTTAAGGTGCTCAACAAGGTGAACTCCGATCTTTCAAATAAAAAGCTGTATGAAAAAGGGTTTTTGAAAAATTATGTTGAAGACTATCTGCAGAGTCCTCTTTTGAAAAAGTTTGAAGCGGTTGCCCGCCCCAACTAGCGGGGCACTGAAAAACTATTTCAGGGTGTCCTGCTGAACGAGATCGCATTGTCATCCTGAGCGTAGTGAAGACGTGATACTCTCTTCCTCAAACTTCATGCCCAGAAGGGGTATGTGATACCCTCTTCCTTAAACTTCATGCCCAGAAGGGGTTGTGATATCCTCTTCCTTAAACTTCATGCCCTGTACGGGTAAAAACTACGGTGAGATAATATTCAGTGAAATTTTTCGGTGTCAGAAAGCTATGGCACGGTGTAACAGGGTTGATTGTTCTTTCCGCATTCCTTTCCCTTGAGTTTTATACCAACCTGTTTGAAAAAAGTGTCGGTTATCACTTAAAGTGGCAAAACCACAAAAGGCCTCAATTAGGTAGAATGTGGGAGCGGGATAGACAATCTCTGGTAGCGCAAGCCAAGGTAAAGTCCATTCGGTCCTCGCTGGATCTTCAGGAAGAAACGGCTTCGGGAATTTCTTCCTTCAAGCATTTGTTTGAAGGGTTGTCCCCGGGGTTCCCCCTTGTTATTTCCAGGGAAAAATTTCTCCAACTCTATTATGATTTTCCTGGGCCGTGGTCGGAGCAAATCATTTCTCCTTACGACCTGGTTGAACTAGACTCAAGGAAAAACTGGGATCGGGTTTCCTTGAAACGATTTGGTCCCTGGATCACCCTGCAATTCATTGACCGCCAAAACATTCCCATTCATGAATTGTTCTTATCTGTAGACACGTTGTTTGAGGTTCAGGCTACGCGGACGGTTAAGCGGGGAACTCTTGAAGATGCGAATTTTACTGAAAACCGGATTTTCTCAATTTTCGATTTTATTCCTGTTTTAAAATCCCTGGACGCAACCACCCAAAAAGCAGTTTTCCCGGAACCCCGCTGGTTTTTGGGGAAGAATTATCATGTTACCCGTGTGGGCATTTCGGATTTTCCTACAGGAGAACCTGTCCAACACTTGCTGTTTGGAGTTGAGTACGACACTGACTACTACACCGGAGTTCTCTTGATTCCTGTGGCAACAGAATTGGCCAACAATATGATGTCACAAATTGAAAGAGCGGATCTTTCTGATCCAAGTTCCCATGGAATGTCAGCTTCCTCTGGAGAGAGTCCTTGACCGGCCGCTTACTCCATATCCTGAATCTGGTTCTGGTAACTTCAATTCTTTTTGTGGTTCTGGTTGTGGCAGGCCTGTATTTTTGGTTGAACCAGGACTTGCCCCAACTTCCCAAAAACCTGCAACATATTAACCTGAGCCTTCCGACAGAAATTTATTCTTCGAATGGTGAGCGCATCAAGATTCTTGGTGAGAGGCATCCTGTTGCTCTTGAGGATATTGCGCCCTTTTTTACCAAAGCCATTATTGCCGTCGAAGATTCCCGGTTTTATCGCCATAGCGGAATAGACCACAAGGGATTGGTGCGTGCGTTATTGACCAACCTTCGTGAGAAAAGGATTGCGCAGGGGGGAAGCACGATCACACAGCAACTTTCCAAAAACCTGTTTTTTTCTTTCGAGAGAAACTGGGTACGCAAGATCAAGGAACTATTGATTGCTTTTCAATTGGAGGCGACTTTCAATAAAGACCAGATTCTTCAAGCCTATTGCAATCAGATATATTTCGGTAGCGGCGCTTATGGTGTGGAAGAGGCGGCGCAAGTCTATTTTAGAAAACGTGCCATGGATCTGACTTTGCTGCAATCGGCTCTTCTTGCGGGCCTCCCCAACTCTCCCAATAATGCCAACCCGTTCTCGCATTATGAAAGAGCGATGAAAAGAACGGAGTATGTGTTGAACCGGATGGTCAGTGAAAACCTGATTACCGTTGAAGAGAAAGAATTGGCCCTCCAGTCCAATATTGGTCTGGCTAATCCCCTGGTAGATTCGGATCCCAATCTTTATTTTGTTGATCAGGTGCTGAAGCAAATAGAAAAGGATTATGGCAAAGAATTTGTGCATTTTGGCGGCTTAAAAATTTTTACTACACTGGATTCGCATTATCAGAAGCTTGCTTTTAAAAGTGCCGGCAATCATTTGGAGGCTTTGGAAGGCAGAATCGTCAAGGAGCCTGGTGCGGGTCCACTTCAGGTGGCATTAGTAGCGATAGAAAATAAAAGCGGGGCTGTACGGGCTATGCTTGGCGGTAAAGACTATTCATACAGTCAATTTAATCGGGCGGTATCGAACAATCGCCTTCCTGGTTCTTCCTTCAAGCCGTTTGTGTATTTTACGGCTATGGAAGAGTTGGGTTATTCACCTGCCACAGTGGTGGTGGACGAGCCGCTGACCATGGATGTTCCCGGTAGCGAACCGTGGAGTCCACAGAATTTCGATAAAGAGTTTGCAGGAAGTATTATTCTTAAAAAAGCTCTGATGAAATCTATTAACATTATTTCTGCGAAACTGATTAATGAGGTCGGTTCGGAAAAAGTGATTCGCACGGCACGGCAGTTTGGTATTAAAAGTCCGTTAGGTAAAAATCTTTCCCTTTCTCTGGGGACTTCCGGTTTATCCCCTTATGAAATGGCATCCGCCTACAGTGTTATCGCCAATCTGGGAATTTACAATGAACCTTATTTGATCCAGCATATTGAGGATTTTCAGGGCAACCGGCTTTATGAGCATTACTATCAGGGGGTGCAACAGTTTTTGCCTGATTCCCTTTTCCCGCTTTTGAACATGATGCAAGGAGTGATAGATAGAGGCACCGGACGAGTGGTAAGGAGGATGGGTTTTCGTCACCCCGCCGGGGGCAAAACGGGAACGACCAATGATTTTAAGGATGCGTGGTTCAATGCTTTTACAAAAGATATCTCGGCTTCGGTCTGGGTGGGCTTTGACAATAATGAACCTATGAGAGTCAAATCCGGTAAAGGTTTAACGGGTGCTAGTGCCGCCGCTCCCATCTGGGTGTTTTTTATGCAGAAGGTGCTGGAGGGGAAAAATCCGGTGAAATTTCCTGTTCCGGAAAAAGTTAAATTTGCCACCGTGGATGTGCAGACAGGTTATCTTGCTGATGAGTTTTCCCTTGAGACTTTGCAGGTTGCGGTTAAAGAAGGTGTAGACCTTTCGGTGCCTCCCGCTTTGCCTGAAGACTCGGAGCCGGATGAAACAGGACTTCTTCCTGATCCGGAAAGTGGACCCATGAATTCCAAACAATCTGAAAAAAGAAATGCTGTACCAGACCCTTAAATTTTATCTAGCCCGAATCGCCGTCTCGTTAATCCTGATTTTTGGATTGGGTTTCACGTTTCTATTTTTTCTGCACGAGGTGGCGCTTCCAAACGTTCTGTTTGACGATGTTCCGATCCAATGGGTGATTTTCCTCGTCTGCATGTTTTTTGGGTTTATTGCGTATGGGATGGTAGGGGAACAACGTTTTTCTAACGCTCTACACTTTCTTAAAAATGTTTCTCCCCATTCAAATCCTGACGATATTAAAAACCAGTATGAAAACCTCCTGAATTTCACCTATTCCTCTTATTTTTTACCAGAAACGGGCAAGCAGTATCGGATTCCTGGAGTCCTGTTATACGCGGACTATCTGCTATCAATTGGGGATGAAACCCCCAGGGCCTTGAATATTTATGTGCAGGCCTTTTTGCAAAGCCCAAAGGATTGGCGTTTTCGTAAGCCGCTCCTTGCTATTCTGAACCAGGGCAGGGAACTCACCCGGGAGGAGATGGATCTGCTGCTCGCCCTGGTGCAGCAGGAGGAAATTCATGACCCTACCTTAACTCGTTATCTGTCTGGCCTGTTTCTCGAGGCTGGACAATGGTCCGGAAAAGTCGAACTGCTATTTTTGAGTGCGTTGGAAGATCAGAGTGAGCTTTCCAGTAAAATTATCCAATTTGCCCTGCCTATTTACATGGCTCATAGAAGAACGGATGAGTTGGCCTTGAGGTTTTACCTGTTTGCGTTGAATTATTCGGTTAAAGAGGAAGAAGAAATCAAAAACTATCTTGCTCATAGTTATTGTGAGGGGAACCTTGCAGGGGTTGCGCCAGAGTTGCACCAGAAATGCGGAGAAGTATTTGCGGGCTTGAGTTCTGACCAGCAGGCGGAGGCTAGAAGACAGTCTGAGGAAAACCGGATCGCTTCCAAACTGAAAAAGATAAAACTTTTCCGCCGGGAAGATCTTCAGGATTTGAAACGCCTGAAAGTGGAGATGGGCCTGGTTCCAGGCCGAATGACAATATTAAGGAGAGGGTTTGGTTGGTTGTCCCGCAAAATTTTAATTGGATTTAAATGGGTTCTTTTTCAGGTTCTTGAAGGCCTCATCCGGTTCGGACAACTCTCGTTGAGGGCCAAACTGGTCAGCTTTGCGGTTCTTTCCGTTTCAATTATGCTGGCTCTTGGTTTCAGTGAATTGGTTTCGAAAAATAAGGATACTCTGTCTTCATCATCTTTAACATCGATGCTTGCATCAAAATTAGCTCCAACAAAAAAGGAAGACAGGGTTTACACCATTCAAATTGCTGCGGTCATTTCCGCCAAACATGCGGATAAGATGGTCCGGCGTCTTAAAAAGAAAGGGATCGAAGGTCTCTACGTCGTCAAGGCCGTCCGAGGAGATGAAGGGCACTGGTATAAAATCAGGGTCGGACAATTTCCGGAGAAGGATCAGGCCGGCGCATACGCCAACCGGCTGGTCGATTCAAAGTCTATTAAAAACTATTTTTTGATCTCACTGCCGAAAAACTAAAGATATGGTCGTTGCACACTATTTTCAGGGTGGACAAGGTCAGCAACGACCGTAGCTATCTTCGTAACGTGAGATGTCGGATTCCTCCAGGAGATGGCCAAACTGAATTTCAAGAACTATTAGCAGGTCGGAACCGGGGTTCCCCAGTCTGTGCTTGGCATTTTTTGGAATGGTGATGGAGTCGTTACTTTTTAATTGAAAAGTTTCTTTGTTCCGCACCACTTCCGCTGAGCCGGAGACAACAGTCCAATGTTCACTGCGGTGCTGATGAGATTGCAGGCTGAGTGCTTCTCCGGGCAAGACTTCGATACGCTTTAGCAGATAAGAAGAACCTGAATCCAATACGGTATAACACCCCCATGGTTTATTAACGGTAGCAGGCTGTTTGCCTTCAGGGTGACCGTTTTCATTGAGAGACTCCACTAATTTTTTTACATCCTGGGAACGCTCCTTGGAGCAAACCATGAGGGCATCGGGAGTGTCCACCACGATTGTATCTTTTAATCCCAATACAGCGATGAGCCGATTTTGCGCCTGGATTATAGAGTTGCTGCAATCTTGAACCAGGACATTTCCGCTGATGACATTACCTTTAGAATCTTTTTTTGATACATCGTCCAAAGCGGTCCAGGCACCGACATCGTTCCAACCGATATCTGCAGGGATGAGGGCCACCTTTGACGAATTTTCCATGACCGCATAGTCGATGGAAAGATCAGGCAGGGAAGAAAACAGGTTGCGGCCTCTTTCATTCAGCTCCAGATAGGCGGTTTTCCCTTTTGCGTTCTGGATGCAACTGGCAATAGTTTCAAGCTGTGAATAAATATTTTCTGCATGTTGTTGCAATTCCTCAAGAATGGTAGAAGCCTTCCAGACGAAGACTCCGCAATTCCAAAAATAATGGCCATTCTCTAAATATTGTTCAGCTTTAGATCGGTCAGGTTTTTCTACAAACTGTTCTACCTGATAGATTCCATCTTCTATTTCAGCTCCCTGTTGCAAGTAACCGAATCCGGTTTCAGGCCGGGTCGGCGGGATACCAAGGGTAACGAGATAACCCTTTTTGGCCAGAGTTTCTGCTTTTTGAAGTGTCTTGATAAAGTTCTCAGAGTTCGCTACAACATGGTCAGCAGGAAAAACACCCATGACCGCATCATTATCTTTTTCGATTATTACTTTTGCCATCAAACCGATTGCTAATGCGGTATTTCTGCTGCAGGGTTCTGCTATGAGATGGTCGGGATAAAAACCATAGGAATCCAGCTGGCGAAGGGTCTCGACCGCTTGCTGATGGTTGGTGCCCATGTATAAATTTTCAATAGAAATCAAGGGCAGTAGACGTTGAACGGTGTTTTGAAGCATGGTCCCGGTGCCAACGATTTTCTGCAATTGTTTTGGGCTTTGTTCGCGGCTTTTAGGCCAGAACCGGGTGCCGCTTCCCCCTGCCAATATAACTCCGTACATAAGACGGTCTTTCTTTTTGATGGTTCAGGTGATTGTGGGTCCCTAAGGATTAAACGGGATACAATATTTGCTTTGAGGAGTATATAATTCCTTGAATTTTCTCAAACCCACACCTATTTTAGCTAAAAAGCCATCAAAGGACTAGGAAAATAACCTTGGTTGGTGGAAACTGGATGTCGTTGCGGGTCTGTATCTGGCTGTATCTGGCTGTATTGATCGCTTCATTCGTGTTTCAGTGTTATTATATTGCTCTCCATATAAAGCACCTCAGTAAACAATGACACCATTGACGGGCTGATTCGCTAAATACAGATTGTTAAGGTAAAAATTGTAAGGAATAGACGCATCAAGCGACACAATAAGGACAATGTATTCTGTAACCCTGTTGATTAATAAGGTGAGACCGATGAGAAAATTGATTTATGTTTTAGTGGCAGTACTGTTTGTTTTTCTGTCAGCACCAGTATTTGCGGATGAAGCGACCTTGAAGTTTCCCATGCGTGAAGGGTCTAGTGCTAGCGCGCATAAACACAATGAAGAAGGCATTTCCCATTACAGTCAAGGGCATTACGATGTGGCTTTGAAGCATTTCCAAATGGCATCGAGCATTGATTCTGGCGTGGGTGAATCGCATTTCAATGAGGCATTGTGTTTAGATAAACTAGGCCGACACGGCGATGCAACCAACCATTTTTACGCTGCCAGAAAATATGCTAAGGGGAATCAAGCAATTCTAGGCTCCAGGATTCTCAACGCTCACTCCCCCATGAAAAGGGAAGGCTCCTGAACCAGGCTGTCTTGACGGGTTTCTCCAGGTTTTTGCCTTAGAAGGGAATGGTTAGCCGGTCAACGGGGCGGTTGTTCTGGATATGTTCGGTGAGGATTTCTTCCATGTCTTCTTTAGTCTTTGGGGAATACCAGACGTTATCGGGATAAACCACCATGGATGGCCCTTGGGCGCAGGCATCCAGACACCCGGCTTTGTTAACCCGTACGTCCCCTTTCAGCCCCAGTTCGTGGACACGGCTTTTCATGTAATCCAGAAGCTCTTTGGAACCGCGTGCGTGACAACAGTCTCTGACGTCATCGGCTTTTCTTTCGTTTATGCAGATAAAAATATGTTTTTCAAAAGGTGGCATGGTTGATCGGCAGACTGGTTCTGCCTGGAAAATTCTAGGTTAGTCGGATTTTGGAAGTGTGCTGGAGTGGGTTTCGTAATACTGCTTGAATTGCCCAAAGTTGACGTAACACCTTTCACAACTGTCGGGGAACACGGTAACAATCACCCCTCTTTTAATCTGTGAGGCGAGTTTCAGGGCTCCCACCATAGCGGCGGCAGAAGAATGCCCGACTAGGATGCCTTCCTGTTTTTCCAGTACCTCAACCATGTCGTAAGCTTCATCGGTCGGGACACTGAGTTTGCCATCTAGTTCTTCTTCCTTATAAATTCCGGGTACGATGGAAGTCTCCATATGTTTGAGGCCTTCTAGTCCGTGCAGGGATTCTGCCGGTTCCACCGCGTAGCATTTGACGTCAGAATTCAGTTGGCGCAAGCCTCGGCTGGTTCCCATAATGGTACCTCCGGTTCCGATACCTGCCAGAAAATGGGTGACCCGATGATTGGTTTGGTTCCAGATTTCCTGTGCTGTAGTTTCCTGATGCGCTTGCCAGTTGGAATCATTGTTGTACTGGTCCGGCATAAAGTAAATATCCGGATTTTCGTCATAGATTTTCTTGGCCATGATGATCGCGCCATCGGAGCCTTCGAAGGGACTGGAGGTCACAATTTCAGCACCGTAAAAATCGGCCATAAGTCCTTTTCGTTCTTTGCTGACATTTGCTGGCATGACCAGTTTGACTTTGTAGCCTTTTACCTTGCCAATTAGTGCATAGGAGATGCCAGTATTGCCGGATGTGGAATCGAGGATAATTTTATCCTTGGTGAGCTTGCCGGATTTTTCACCATCTTCGATCATTCTCAGGGCAGGACGGGACTTTACTGAACCGCCAGCGTTTTTCCACTCGGCCTTGGCGTAAATATCCACATCCTTGAACCCTTTTCCCAAGTTATGAATACGGATCAGAGGAGTGTTGCCGATCGCCTTTAACACCGATTGATCGGTGATGACAGGGCAAGTTGGTGCCTGAATCTCAAAGGGAATGGGGAATTTCATCGGTTTTGACATTTCAAATATTAGATATCTTTTAAACCGGCTACGGTGCAAAAAATTACCGGTATTTTTTATATTTCATCGTCAGCGCGACAAACCACAAAATTCTTCATAGTCAATCAACTCGGTAATCGTGGGTTGGTCACTACAAATAGGGCACTTCGGATCTTTCTTTAATTTTAGTTTCCTGAATTCTGTTTTTAACGCGTCATAAACAAGCAGGGAACCGACCAGGGTTTTTCCTTTCCCTAGAATCAGTTTCAGGGTCTCGACTACTTGCAGGTTTCCAATCACTCCTGCCAGCACACCCAAAACGCCGCCTTCCTGACAATTGGGAACCAGGCCCGGTGGGGGCGGTTCCGGATAGAGGCAGCGGTAGCAGGGGCCTTCGTCAGACTTAAAAACGGTTACCTGTCCTTCAAAACGGAATATACTGCCATGGATATTGGTTTTTCCCGTCATCACACAAGCATCATTGATAAGATAACGCGTGGCAAAATTGTCGGTGCCGTCAAGAATATAATCATAGCCTTCGAACAGGCGCATGATGTTTTCCGAATTCAGTCTCTCATTAAAAACCGTGACATTGACATCAGGGTTGAGTGCTGAAATGGTTTTTTTTGCGGACTCGGTTTTGAGCATGCCGATACGCTCGGTATTATGGATGATCTGCCTTTGTAGATTGCTGAGGTCGACGGTATCGAAGTCGATGATTCCCATGTTGCCGATACCAGCGGCGGCAAGATAAAACGCTGCAGGAGAGCCTAGCCCACCTGCACCCACCAAAAGAACTTTTGATTCTAAAAGAAGGCTTTGTCCCTCACCCCCCACTTCAGGGAGGATGATGTGGCGACTGTATCGTTCTATCTGCTCATCGGTAAAATCAATCATCTAGTGGGTTCCGCCTGCTATTGCCGGTATAATAGAGATTTCATCGCCATCTTTAACAGCGGTGCTTTCGCCCTCAAGAAACCGGATGTCTTCCTCGTTTAAATAGATATTAATGAAACGCCGGGGAGTGCCGCTTTCTTCGCAAATGCGTTCTTTAATTCCAGCAAACTGGCTTTCCAGATTGTTGAGAATTTCGCTGATGGTGGCACCTTCTGCCGTCACCTCACTCTTGTTGTTGGTCAACTTCATTAACGGGGTGGGTACTCTTACTTTTACTGCCATGCTTCACTCCTTTTAAACTGTTAACCGTTGGCAAAAAATTCTTCAAAACTATCTATTTTAGGCTCAATCACCGGAGGCGCGGGAAAACAACCGGCCATGGCTTCCTGGGTTTTTAATCCGTTGCCGGTAATACAAATGACCGTCACTTCATCTGGTTTGATCCTGCCTTGCTGGATCAGTTTCTGCGTGACGCCTACAGTAACGCCTCCCGCAGTTTCCGTGAATATGCCTTCGGTCTCGCCCAGCAGTCTCATAGCAGTGACCACTTCTTCATCAGAGATGTCTTCTCCGTAACCACCGCTGGTGTTTGCGACTTTGATTCCGTAGTATCCATCGGCCGGATTTCCAATGGCGATGGATTTGGCAATGGTATTTGGTTTGACCGGTATGATGTTTTCAGTGCCATTTTTTATGGCTGTGGTGACGGGGGAACAGCCAGTGGCCTGGGCCGCAAAAATTTTGGTTTGTACCTTATCGACCAGTCCCAGCATTTCAAACTCATGAAAAGCTTTCCATATTTTTGTGATCAGCGAACTGCCTGCGACGGGAACCACAACATTGTCCGGTGTTTTCCAGCCCAGTTGCTCGGCAATTTCATAACCGTAAGATTTAGACCCATCGCCATAATAAGGCCGAATGTTAATATTCACGAAGGCCCAGTCATGGTTGGCTCCAATTTCACTGCAAAGCCGGTTCACGTCATCATAACTGCCTTTGACGGCAATCAGCCGTGTTCCGTAAATCAAAGTCCCGAGAATTTTTCCCGCTTCCAATCCGTCAGGAACGAAGATGCAACTTTTCAAGCCGGCTTCTGCCGCATGGGCGGCCACCGAGTTTGCCAGGTTACCCGTTGAGGCGCAGGAGATGGTGTCGAACCCAAACTCTATGGCCTTGGAAACTGCTACTGAAACGACCCTGTCCTTGAAAGAAAAAGTAGGATGATTGACGGAGTCGTTTTTCAGGTAAAGATGTTTCAGTCCCAGTGCCTTGCCCAGGTTTTTCGCCCTGACTAAAGGGGTGAAACCGGTGTGATGACCTACTTTTGGGGGCTCATCCAGAGGCAAAAGGGCCTCATAGCGCCACATGGAGGGCGGGCCGGACTCAATGGACTTTTTGCTCACGACCTTTTTGATGGCTTCGTAATCGTAATCGACTTCCAGAGGCCCAAAACAGAATTCACAAACGTGAATCGGATCCTTGGGGTATTCTCTTTTGCATTCTTTACAGATTAATCCCTTAGCATAGCCCATTCCAAACAGTTCCTTAGTTTTTTACAGGAAAATGAAATCCTGTTTATTTTAGAAGCACTGATTAAAACTGAAATAGCGTTCGCCCGTATCTGGTAAAACCACCACCACATTTTTGCCGGGGCCTAACTCTTTGGCCACTTCATTGGCAGCAAAACATGCGGCTCCGGAAGAAATGCCAGCGAGAAGACCTTCTTCTTTCGCCAGTCTCTGGGCAAATAGAAAGGCGTCTTCATCGGAAACAGTTAAAATACGATCCAGCAGATCAAAGTTCAGGACATTGGGCTTAAACCCTGCGCCAATTCCCTGGATTTTGTGGGGACCGGGTGGTTTTCCTGATAACACTGCCGAGGTTGCCGGTTCGACACCCACCACTTTAACCTGCTCATAATGTTGTTTTAAGACTTCCCCAACGCCAGTGATGGTTCCCCCTGTTCCAATGCCGGCCACAAAACCGTCAACCGATTCACCATTCATAGCAGCAACGATTTCCGGCCCGGTTGTTTGCCGATGCACTTCCGGGTTGGCGGGGTTGTTGAACTGCTGGGGCATGAAATAACCCGGATTTTCAGCCAGCATTTCTTCTGCCCTTTGGATGGTGCCTTCCATCCCGAATTCGGCGCGGCTCAATTCAGTTTTTGCGCCAAAACTTTCCAGAATCATCCTTCGTTCGGAGCTCATGTTCTCAGACATGACCAATATGACATTGTAGCCCCTGATGGCACCCACCAGAGCGAGACCGATCCCTGTATTTCCACTTGTGGGTTCAATGATCGTGGAACCGGGTTTCAGCAGGCCCTTTTTTTCTGCATCTTCCACCATGGCCAGTGCGATACGATCCTTGACACTGCCCCCTGGATTGAAGAATTCCAGCTTAGCGAAAATATTGGCACTATTTGAAGGGATAACGTTGTTCAGTTTAACCAAGGGGGTGTCACCGATCAACTCTAAACTATTCAGAAATTTGGATTTAATCATTTTAACCCTGGGAATCTGGTACTCTAATCCGCTTCCTTTGGAATAGCCCCTGTGTACGCCAAGAAACAAACGCACACGAAAGGGAATTATAGAATAAAAGAACACCTACTATGCTTGAGATTGGCCCTGATTTCAAGCACTTTATGGGGTTTTTACCAAGGATTAGTGCTAGCTTCCCAAGTGCTGTAGGTTTTCCCGGTTGGTCAGGCGTTTTTTGAACTCGCGGGTGACAAACTCAGAATCATCAGAGTTCGAGATATGGAAAAATGGGATTAAATGTAAGTTCTGCGCAATATTTGAGAACTCAAGATTATCACTGGTGAAATGGATATATGCCATATCCGGGGTCCAGACCCGTCGAAAAGGAGTTAATATATTAGCGTAAACTATATAGAGAAAGTTGGCGACCAGTTTTGTTATATAATTCCCTATTGTGACGCTGTGTATGTAAATCAAACATCAGCGCAGTCAATATTAAATTATGAAATACAACCATTTTGGGAAAAGATACATGAAGCAGTTGAACAAGGTTTGATTTCTTCTGTTAGCGAGGTGAAAAAAAGAATTAGAGAAATACGGCGGAAAACAACAACACCTACTCGACTGGATGAAAAATTATAAAGATATTTTTACTCAACCCACAGAAGAAGAACAGAAAAATATTAGAGATATTTTCATTACCAAGAATTTTACAAAATTGCTAAATAAACGAGAATTACTAAAAGGTGGTCTGTTCGCTGATCCGTTTGTTATCGCAAAAGCGATGTCTATGGAAAACGGCATTGTCGTTACTCGTGAAAAATCTGCAAAAGTAGACAAAAAAGGAAACATCCAAGGAGCCCCAAAAATCCCGGATATTTGCAAGCACTTTGATATTAATTGCCTATCCCCAGAGGATTTCATGAAAAAAGAACAATGGAGATTTTAAATCATGGCACTCCCTAAAAACTCTCCAAAATCACCACACGAAATACTTGATCCAGAAACCCGTTGGTTCCCGATCGATGAAACAAGACAGCGCAAAATAGCCGTGAAAGTCGTCGATATTTTCGGCAACGATACGATGAAAGTTATTGAGGTTAATATTTAGATTATGAAAGAAGATAAAAAACGCTGGCAGTATCGGTTTGATAATTACAAAAGAGCCTATTTTTTATTACAGGAAGCAATAGAAGAAAAACAGAAAAAGCAATTAAGCCAGCTTGAGAAAGAAGGCATTATACAAAGATTCGAATATTGCACAGAATTAGCATGGAAGACTATTAAAGATTATATGGAAAATAAGAATGTGGTATTTGATCAGATTACTCCTAGAGCTGTACTAAAAGAAGCCTTTGCCAGCAAGATCGTATCGAATGGAGAAGACTGGATGGAAATATTAGATGCACGCAATAAAATGAGCCATACCTATAGCTTCAAAGTGTTTGAGGAAATAATAGATGAAATAGGGGAAAAATATATTAATTGTTTTAGTGATCTTTATGAAACATTAGCAGCAGTGTATGACGAAAAAGAATGACAATAAATCACGGATTACAAGATAAACAACTAAATATCATCAAAGAGATTCTTAAAAATTTTGCAAGTAGTATTGATAAAGTGTGTTTGTTTGGTTCGAGAGCGACAGGTTCTTACAAAAATTATTCGGATATAGATTTAGTGATCTATGGTGATATTAGTGATAAGAATATTGATCGTTTAAGGACGATTTTTTTTGAGTCTGGCTTGCCGTATAAAGTAGATATTAATGCTTATCATTTAATTAACTATCCCGCATTAAAAAATCATATTGATGGCTACGGTAAAATTTTATTTTCTAAAAATCAGTTAATCAACCACTAATATGGCGCTCCCTAAAAACTCCCCAAAATCACCGTACGCAATACTCGATCCAGAAGTTCGTTGGTTTCCAGCCGATGAAGCATTGCGCGAAAAAGGCTATGAAAACTACTCCCGCCTCTTGTCCATAAGATACGCCAAGAAATAAAAAACTGGCGAGATAGCAACTATCAAGGTGTGAGTGATACAAGTCGCGCACTTCTTGAGTGGTGGTTTCAAACCGAACACCCGACGGAAACAACAGATGGGACTGTCAACTTCCAATACTACTTCGCGCAGAGAGAAGCGCTTGAAACCGTCATTTATTTGTACGAAGTTAAAGGAGTAAAAGATAAATTTGACCTGATACGTTACGACAGTTCGGATGCGGTTTCTTCAGGTATGTTTCCAGAAGACTGGCTCAGGTTAGTGATTAAAATGGCGACGGGGAGCGGTAAAACAAAAGTGATGAGTCTGCTCGTCGCCTGGAGTTATTTTCATAAGTTGTATGAGGAAGATTCCCAACTGGCAAGAAATTTTTTATTGATCACGCCCAATATTATTGTGTTGGATCGAATTAAATCAGATTTTGAAGGCTTGAAAATATTTTATGACGATCCGATTTTGCCTGATAACGGCTTTGGCGGGCAAAACTGGCGAGATGATTTTCAGATAACGCTTCATCTACAAGACAACATTAATACCGTTCGCAAAACGGGCAACATTTTTCTGACCAACATTCACCGCATCTATAGCAGCAAGGATACTATCCCAAGTTTTGATGACGACAATACAATGGACTATTTTCTAGGGGATAAACCCGTTGCTAAAACAAGTGATTCAAAAGTAAATTTGGGCGAGATTGTGCGGGATATTGACGAGTTGATGGTGCTGAACGACGAGGCACATCATATCCACGATGAGCGTTTGGCGTGGTTCAAATCGATTGAAGATATTGGTAATAAAATGAAGCTGAAAGACAAATTTTTGTCTTTGCAGGTTGATGTTACGGCGACGCCAAAACACGACGATGGCGCTATTTTTGTGCAGACTGTTTCTGACTATCCACTGGTTGAAGCCATTTATCAGGATGTTGTTAAACACCCAGTGCTTCCCGATTCAGCTAGTCGCGCTAAATTGCAAGAACGTCAAAGTTCAAAATTTGCAGAAAAATATAAAGACTATATTCATCTTGGGTACCTTGAATGGAAAAAAGTTTATGACGAACACAAGAAGCTCGGCAAAAAAGCGGTGTTTTTCGTCATGACTGATGACACAAAGAATTGTGATGGGGTAACAGGATATCTACAAAATACCTATCCTGAATTTAAGGACGCGGTTTTAACGATTCATACAAAAAACAATGGGGAGATTTCAGAAACCGTAAAGGGCAAAAAAGAAGAAGAATTAAAAATACTCAGGAAGGCATCAAATGAAATTGATAATTGGGAGAGTCCGCATAAGGCGATTGTTTCGGTCTTAATGCTCAAAGAGGGTTGGGATGTAAAAAATGTCACCACCATTGTTGGTTTGCGTGCGTATTCATCAAAGAGCAACATTTTACCAGAGCAAACCTTGGGGCGCGGTTTGAGACGGATGTATAGAACCTCAGATGTGACGGAATATGTCAGCGTGGTTGGCACTGACGCTTTTATGGATTTTGTAGAATCTATCAAGAGCGAAGGCGGTTGAGCTTGAGAAAAAGGAAATGGGCGAAGGAACAGCGCCTAAAGCGCCATTGGTGGTTGAAGTCGATACAGAAAATACACAAAAGGATATTGAGAAGTTAGATATTCAAATCCCGATTTTAACGCCTAGAATTTATCGCGAATATAAGAATATTTCCCAACTTAATACAGCAGACTTTAAGCGCGAGAAATTGGAAATAAAAGAGTTTAGTGAAAAAGAGAAAAAGGAAACTGTCTTTTGAGATATAACCACTGAAGAAAAAACACATACCACAGTGCTTGATAGCGATTTTGTGCCAAACTTCCAAAGTGTCATTGGCTATTTTGCACAAATAATCAGAAAAGAGCTTCGTTTAGTGGGCGGACATGATGTTTTGTATGGAAAGGTAAAAGAATTTGTCACCCATTTTCTTTTTGATAAAAAAGTTGATTTAGAGGATTTGAATACCTTGCGGAATTTGTCGGAACTGGGAGCGACAAAAACAATTATTGAAACCTTCAAAAAGGAAATTAATGAGCTGACTGTTGTCGATAAGGGCGAAGCGGAAATAAAAAATACCATAAAAATCAGTCAGGCAAGGCCTTTTGCCGTCAAAGAACAGGGCTTTATTGTGCCGAAAAAGAGCGTGTTTAATAAAATTGTTGGCGATAGCAATTTTGAGCTTAAGTTTGCTGAGTTTCTTGAAGAATGCGATGACATCATTTCTTACGCTAAAAATTATTATGCGGTGCATTTCAAGATTGACTACAAAGATACAGATAGAAGTATCAGAGATTATTACCCCGACTTTTTTGTAAAAGTTTCAGAAAAAGAAATTTATATTGTAGAGACAAAATGACGAGAAGATTTGGGTGATATAGAAAAGATAAAACGCCTTTATCAATGGTGTAACGATATAAATTCTGCTCAAGATAAAGTTGAATATGCCGTACTATACGTTAAGCAGGAGGATTATGAAAAATACACGCCGAAAAGTTTTGAGGAATTAATAAAACTTATTCATATCCGTGAGAAAAAATAATTGCTGGTAAGGATGAAAAATAGATGATTCTTTTAAGGGTTGTGATGTATTTGCAAAAGGGTATGTAAATAAATTTTTAAAAATGAAGTTGTTCAGGAAAGGAAACTATATTGAGCGCACAGGAATTATTGAACGAATTATTAAAATGTCTCCCGATCCGTACTTATGGGCGCGGAGCCGTGTTGACCCTGCTCCGTGAAATGGGGTTCCCTGTCAAAAATAAAACGCCGCTTGAAGTGATCGATATTTATCGCGATGACAATTCAGGTGAACTGGTCTGCAAGCTGAGCCCGGATGGGAAAGGTGAATTCACTGCCGCGCTCACCAACCTGAAACTTGATATTACCCATCCCCTTTATCGAAAGGTCAAAAACTACCAGGTCGAAGTGTCGGAAGCTCTTGGCAAACTCGATGTGGAAGACACCCGCCAGAGCAGCATCGATCAGGAAGACCGCAGTGGTTTCCGTGTTGGAGATCTTTATAAAAACCGGTGATCCACCAGTGGCAAAGTATGATCTGCTGGTAGCTCTGGGAGCGTTTTATCCCTTAGGGGCACGAGAGCCAGGGCGGAATACCAAAGTCGCACGCTGGCCCCACGGCTAGTGGGCTTATTGGTTTTCGGAGTTGATGAACTTTTTCAGGAAGGGGAACATGGCGCCGCGTTTCTCGATCATTTCTTCGCGCGACTTTTTCACCACTGCTTCGTCGATGAGGCGGATGTCGCGTTCGGCGGCAAATTTCTCGATACCTTTCACCACCATACCGCGGGCGAAAGAGGGGATTCGGTCGAGTCGGCTTTTGGCTTCTGGGGTCCATTGGATATTGAACTCGACTTCGAGTCCAAGTGTGTCTTCGACTTTTAGAGTGATGGCTTTGCCGCCATATTTTCCTGGTTCGTAATCGCAGGAGGGGTCCGGATCCATATAATTTCCGGTTTCGGCAAAAGCCCGTGCCCTACAGCCGGAACACATGGTGGAGAATTCACAGGTGCCGCATTTGCCTTCAAGTTGTTTACGGTCGCGCAACTTGATCATCAACGGCGCGTTTTCCCATAGGTCTTTAAAGGTTCTGGATTTCAAATTGCCCACTGACTCTTCGATGAAGGGGCAGGGGGTGAGGTTGCCTTCCGGTGAAATGCGGCTGTAATGCGTGGCCGCAGGGCATCCACCAGAATAGGTGCGGGTGTAAACCGATTCGGGATCATTCTCATAAACCACGCGCTTGTACTGCGGGGCGCATTTGGAGTTGATCATCAACTTGCCTTTGTATTTCATCTGCTGCTCATACAACATTTTCAAAGCTTCTTCATAAGCGGCGTTGGAAATATCGGTGTTGCCTTGTCCTCGTCCGGTGCAGACCAGAAAATACAAATTGAAAGCGATGGCACCAATTTTTTCGGTGAATTCAACCACCTCGGGGATTTCCTTATAGTTCATATCTGATACAGACATCTGCACGAGAAAGTCGACGCCTACTTCGTTCAGAATATCGAAGGCTTCCATGGAAAGTTCCCAGGCTTTTTCCACCCCGCGGAACTTGTTATGCTTGTCTGGGTTCATCGAGTCGATACTGATTCCTACACCGTGAGCCCCAGCGGCTTTTATTTTTTCCGCATTGACGCGATTGATCATGGTGCCGTTGGTGCCGATCACAACCATAAATTTTCTGTCGGCAGCGTAGCGGATGATCTCGTAGATGTCGGGACGAAGTAGCGGCTCGCCACCTGTGAGGATCAGAAACGCATTAGGATTAACTTCCGCTATCTGGTCGATGACCCTGAAACATTCTTCAGTGTTGAGTTCATCGGTTTTGAGGCCACCGCGAAAGTCGGCGTCAAGATAGCAGTGGGCGCAATTGAGGTTGCACCGCTTGGTGAGGTTCCATGATATTGAGTAAGCGCGGAAGTCCATTTTTTCCGGGCTGATTTCTAAAGTGGGGTTCGTTTCCATATGTTAAATTAGGGGCCAGATGGCCTTTTCCTGATAAAATTAGCAGTTGATGAAAGCTTTTCCCCATCATAGAGGGTTTTCTCCAATGAAACAAATATTTTACGGGTTTTTGGTTATGGTCACTGGGATATGGGTTTCAGCATGCTCTGCCCCGGAAAAACCGGATATGGGGGAGCAGAAGATTTTTCGCATCACCCATGCCGATTCCGTAGGCCGGATGGTTTCGGAAATCTGGGCCGCGCCGAAACTGGAGTCATTAGGGTCGCAGGAAATTTCCAGCGAATATTTTGACCATGCCATGCACATGAGTAACTCGCGGTTTTCGGCCACATCCTTTTCCCTGTTGGTGAAAGGGTTTGCCTTAAAACGCGGCGAGGATGCCGTGCTGTTGAATTGCTTTGACGATTATCAGGGGATTTTATCTCTCAATGATATTTACCGTTATGATCTGCGCCTCGCGACAAAAATAAGGCTGATGTCCGCAAGTTCCAGGCCGGACTGGTTGAATCCGCTCCTCATTCTGGTGCCGGATGGAAAACGACCGCCGTTTCAGGAACGATTCATGACGGCGAATATTCGCGAACTAAAATTTGTTCGGCTGAACGACTATTACGCACCGCTGGAAAAAATCGCCGGGAATTCGCCGCAGGCTCGGGAGGGGTTGGAAGTTTTTAAAAACAATTGTCTGTTCTGCCATTCTTTAAAAGGCCGTGGTGGTAATAAGGGTGTCCGACTCCTACAGGAGTATGCGTTTGCGAATGACTCAGATCGAAAACGGTTTTTGGCGGACTTTAAAAGTTTTCATCATAAAGACAATGTAGATAAACAGGATGTTGAACAGTTTGTCACCGAGGAAAAACTGGAACGTATTGCCGATTACCTTTTGCCGGCTCAGAATAGCCAGTGATCAGGAGAAGACTTTTATGAATCGTCATTTTGCCGGCTCAGAATAGCCAGTGATCAAGAGAAGGTTTTTATGAATAGTCATTGCGAAGAGCCTCTGGCTATGAAAGCTTGCTATTTCTTGATAAATCGGTGTTAACAGGGGTAGAAAAAGTTTCCGGACTTTACCGGGTTTTTGCTTCCCGGCAGGGCAGAGGCCATGTTATGGTGGAAGCTTCTATATTGGCTCGTTTAATGTTTTACAGGTGTTTGAAATGTCTTTACCGGTTACGGTTGCTTTTGCCCTGGGCACAGGGATCGAACTTTATGGATTGAAATATGTGAGCGATGCGATCAGTATTCTAAATACGGTTTCGTTGATCATGCTCACCTTTCTGGTGGGAATTGTTGTCAGCCGCAGTTATGGCAAAGAGGTCTTCGAAAAAATGCAGAGACAGCTTAAGTCGCGCGAAGCCCCTAGTGACGATGTCCTGAACGGTGCGGTGATGGGTGTGGCCAGCATGCTCCTCATTACTCCCGGCGTGGTGACGGATTTGATTGGACTCATCATCATGACCCCGATCACTCGTGGAATCTTCAAGCAAATTGCTTTAAACATTACCAAGGATAGAATCCAATCAGGACAACCGTACTTCTTCTTCAAAGACTAATCCCGGTGACCCACCGGTGGCAAATTGCAATAACTTTATGTGGCAGGCAAATAGCTGTCTCGGCTTTTGGTGCTCTGCCAAAGCTTTTCCATTGAATCCAGCGTCACGCTGGCACGCCTAGTGGATATGAAGTCTTTATTTTTTCCTCCCCGAAACCTCAGAGATGAACTGCTGGACCTGGACGAAGCGCCTTATGAAGAGGTCCGGGACAGTCTGCAGGATGTTGTCACGGTCAACCGTTATTTGAGCGGATACAGGGTTCTGCTCCGGCATGTGGAACCTTTCTTGAAATATCACAAAGCTGATCGTCCGTTCAGGGTGCTGGATGCGGCCACAGGGTCTGCCGACCAGCCGGTGGCGCTGGTCCAGCTTGCGCGCCGAATGAGGGTGCCGATCCATATTACTGCTATTGATATCAACGCCAAGATGCTGAAACTGGCACGGGAGGAGATTGCCTCTTATCCCGAAATTCACCTGGTGCAGTGCGATGTTCTTTCGTTGCCATTCCGGGAAGGCGGGTTTGATTTAGCGGTCAACTCTTTGTCTTTGCATCATTTCAGTTGGCAAAAGGCGGTAGCGATTTTGCGGGCCATATACAAGGCCGGGCGGTTGGGTGTGGTGGTCAATGATCTACACCGAAGTCGGGTGGCGCATGCCGTGATTTTTCTGTTGACCCGAATCTTTACCCGCAACAGGTTGACCCGTTATGACGCACCGGTTTCGGTGATGAATGCCTTCACGCCCGACGAGTTTCGTGAGTTGGCCAGAGAGGCGGAAATATATCCTTTTGAAATCCACCGCCACTTTCCTTACCGCATTGCTTTGGTGGGACAAAAGACCCAATCATAAATTTTCACGGTGAGGTTTTGAAATCCCTCTCCATTTTCTATAAGGCATTGCTTTGCTGAGCCGAAAGGACAGACCATGAATTCTTATGATGTCATTGTCATTGGCGGCGGGCCGGCGGGTTGCGCCATGGCGTTAGACCTCAATCACCGTGGTTATGACGTGGCGCTTTGCGATCAGGCAAAATTTCCCCGCGACAAGGTGTGTGGGGAGTTCATCAGTCCGGGTGCCGACCCGATTCTTGAGCAGTTGGGCGTGCTCAGTTCCATAGAGGCTTTGTCGCCTAAACGGCTAAAAGGTGTAGCGATCTCGTCTTATGAAAGCGCGGAGTTGGAAATTGACTATCCGGCTTCAACAGAGACGGGATTGAGTCCAACCAGTTTGTCGGTGCGGCGTTACCAATTGGACGCGCTGCTTTTGAAGCAGGTTCAAAGTGCCGGGGTGAAAGTTTTTGAGCAGCATAAGATCACGGACTTTATTTTCAATGAAGGTTGTGTTGTTGGGGTTAAGGGCTGGGATAAAACGAAAACCACTTTTTCCCTGAAGGCCAAACTGGTGGTGGATGCCGGGGGACGCAATGCTGTCTCTTTGAGGAAATTCAATTTAAAGCGGGAACCCAAAGGTAATTCAAAAATTGCTTTTTCTGCGCATTGGCAGGGCGTGTGTTTGCCGCAAGACTATTGTTATATGCATATCAGCCGTCCGGGCTATACGGGAATATCTTCTGTCGGAAACGGCCGAGTCAATGTGGTGCTGGTGGTAGAGACTCAGGAAAAAAGCTTAAACCAGAATCAGAAGGTGCTGCCCGGCATGAGTCAGTTGCCCAGGCGGGGAGTGGTGGAGGGTTCTGCTCTTGGTGGTGATAAGCCGGAAGCATTTTATCATCGTGTGCTGATGCAGAACGCCCGTCGCCGTAAAATGCTGGAGGGTGGGGAGCGGATGGAACCTGTGCGTTCGGTGGAGTCTTTAGCGTTTGCGGTTAAGCCGGTTCCTTGTGGCGGACTGATGTTGGTCGGGGACGCGACGGGGTTTATCGACCCGTTTACCGGTGAAGGTATTTATCTGTCATTGAGAAGCTCTCAGCTAGCAGGTGAGGTGATTCACTCTGGATTTCAAAATTCAAATTTTTCCAGGAATTTTCTCTCCGTTTATGACGAAAGGCGAAAGCAAGAGTTTGGCGGTAAGTTTTTGTTGAGCCGGATTCTTCAAGGGCTAATTTATAACCGAGTTTTATGTAATCGTGTGATGAAAAGCCTTTCTGCCAATCGGGTTTTCGCTGAATCCCTGGTAGGTGTGATCGGAGATATCCTGCCTGCCAAAAAAGTGGTTTCTTTGAAGTTTCTGTTACAACTTCTCGTGGGAGCTTTCAAAGGAAAAGCGGTGTTGGATTTGAGAAAGGTGCTGTGACTTAAGGGTAATCAGTTGCTTTTAAGGATAGATTGCGCGGTCTCCAGACCTTCTTTAGTGTTCTCAATCAGGATTTCCATATCATCTTCGGAATTCATATCCAGTTTATCCAGGGCACCGTATTCGAGAAGCACTATGTCTTCTGAGACAATGCCATTGCTGAATTCGTTCCGGTTCGCGAGCAGGTTGGTGGTGGCGAGCAGGTTGGTGGTGGCGAGCAGGTGGGCGGCGGCGAGCAGGTGGGCGGCGGCGAGAAGGTGGGCGATATGTTTCACGTTGCCATCCTCGCCTGGTGAATCACGGTGGACGCAAATAGCTTCCACAAGGCCCGGTGAAACCGGCCACTATTTTTCGATGAACAGTGCCCCTGGTTCAGCATGGGTGATGCCGAAAATTCCCGCTTCATTTTCCACCAAGGTGAGGTCCTATGATTTTATTTTCCAGATTCATGAGGATGTCTGGAAGAGGCGCAAGATCGCCTTTCTCCTCGATCAAGGCGGTCAGTTTTTTCTCATAGATTTGTGGTGTACAGGTGGGCTAATGGTTGCTAGTTAATTGTCTCTTCATAGAGACTTAAAATTTTCTCCATGCGATCTTTGAGGCTTAGTTTTTGTTTCTGGTATTTTTTATTTTCGAGTTCCTGTGCGGGAGTGATGAGCTTCATTTTGTTGAATGCCTCAACTTTTAATTTGAGGGTAGTGTGTTCTTCATATATCTCACGAAATTCGCTATTTTCCTGTTTAACTTTTTCAAGCAAAGCGGGATTAATGTTCATGCTTTACAACCTCCTGATTAAATATTTTGCGGTTTAATTCTGCTTCCGGTTTCCTGACATAATGGATGGTCAAGGCGTCAAGATCAAAACAGGGGTTTGCGCCGAATTTGCGAAAGGCAATCTGGGCGGCGCTGGCGGCTACGGTTTGGTTTTTGGCTGGAGCCTTATCGATAAACCTGTCTTGCAACTGAGAAGAAAGGGTTTCTCCGTAGGGCTCCAACCCACCGCCTAAAAACACAGTAGGCTCTTGGGTCAGGTCGCATAATTCCTGGGGAGAAATGGCCTGGTCCAGGGTCTCTCTGACTAAAATTCCATCGATATATTTAAACTTTGCGGTATAAACTTCTTTTTTTCTGGCATCCAGGAGTGGGCAAATCGGTTGGGAAACGGGTTTGACCAAATTCGCATATGCTTCCAGAGTGTTGATTCCCCAGAAAGGCTTTTCTGTGGCTAGCACCAAACCTTTTATCAGACTGACGCCAATCCGGAGTCCGGTAAAAGAACCGGGACCTGTTGTGACGCAGAACCCATCTACTTTATCGAGTCCTCCATCTATTTCATCCAAAACTTCATCCACCATGACCAGAAGCTGGTTAGAAAATGCTGAAGAGCTGACAGATTCGGCAATGATGTGTTCGTCCTTCAAAAGAGCAACACTTCCTTTAGGCGTGGAGGCATCAAGCCCTAATATAATCATTGTTTCACGTTCGGGGAATGGCGATGATATAGCAACGAGAGGAACATCGGATTACTCCTGTAAGACTTGATTTAAACATAGGGGATAGGTTGGGCAAAGTCAATGAAAAATCGGCATTTTTAAGCCTCAATAGGGGGTGTGGTTTTGCTTTAAAATCAGGAGTGTGGTTTTACTTTAAAATTCATGGGTTTAAGGAAACAAAACCAGTGACAGAGAGGCATGATATCTTTAAGATATTGAAATAAAATAACTTAACTCATATTCCCATTTCAGAAGAAAATGTTTACTATGAGCGAGGCGATGATGGGAGATATCGGTTAGGGCAAACGTTCGGCTGTGATTTTTCATTGCAAAACGAGGGCCTTGAAAGTAAGGTTTGATCAGGCTGAAAAACCATGAGTTTTATGGTTTTGGTCATGGGAGGAACTTCGCTTCTTAGATTTAAAGTTTTCCTGATTCGCAATTTTTAAACATCAAATAATTCCAACCGGATAGCAAATATCATTCTCCTTCCAGCAGCGATTGACGCCCAGGCCTATTGGTGCTTGCAGTTCACCCGCAGTGCGCGTCGCTGGTACATGTGACAGCTATGAAACCTTTGAAAATTCTTTATTTATTAATAGGTATTGGTCTGCTTGTTTTTGTATTGAACCATACAGACCTTGCTTCGGTCTGGTCCCAGTTAAAAGAAATAGGCTGGGGCATTGTAGTTATGTTGGTCGTTTATAAAATAGCTTTTATGGTAGACACCTTTGCATGGCAGTTTACTTTACCTAGCACGCAATTCACTAAACGATGGTTGTATGACCTTTGGAAGGTTCGCATGGTGGGTGCGGCTTTTGCCAAAGTGATGCCTTTCAGCTCCTGGGGAGGAGTGCCTATCAAAGGCTATATTCTCAAACATCATTATGGAATTCGTTACAGGGAAGGAACGGCATCGATGATCCTTGCCGAATCCACCCATCTGATCTCCCTGGTTTTATTTGCGGCAACGGGTGTTTTCCTCATAATCATGAGTTCAGACCTTCCTGAGAGCTTTCATCTCTTTGCGATTCTTGGCTTAAGTGCAATCACTCTTGGAATATTTTTGTTCTACATCGTTCAGCGTTACAAGATTACATCATTGACCGGTACTTGGCTTAGCCAGAGAAAGCTTGGCCAACGGCTGGAAAAATTTCTTCACCAAATCCATGATATGGATGAGCGGCTGGTGCAATTTTATACCTGTGACAAGAGACGCTTCATCTCTGCGCTATCTTTGAATCTTGTTAACTGGTATTTAGGTGCCTTGGAAGTGTTCGTCATTTTTTATTTTTTAGGCCATCCTATTACAATTGTTGAGGCCATAATTCTGGAAACACTCATTGAACTGGTTCGGGCAGGTACATTTTTTATTCCTGCTGGTCTGGGCAGTATAGAAGCTGTTTTTATGATCGCAACAGAAGCAATAGCGGGTCAACCTGCATTGGGCGTTGCTGTGGCTCTTATCAGGCGGGTTCGGGAAATCGTCTGGTTGGTTTGGGGATTTTCCATAGGCCTGGAATATTCACAAAAGCCTTTTGATCTGGTTAAAACCGCTCAGGAAGATTCGAAATAGGATGTTTTTAGTTTTGGTAGAATTTTTTTCGCTGAAATGAGTCATTAATATTATGAAATGTTTGATCATTGTTGCTGGAAAAGGAAGTCGCTTAAAATCTATATCGGACAGTAAGCCGCTGGCTTCCCTTTTGGATGTTCCTCTTGTTGAACGGGTCATTCGTTCTGCTTTAGAGGCGGGAGTGGATGGGTTTTATGCGGTGGTGGGGTATCGAGGGGATCAGGTTCGCGCTTTCCTTGAAGATTTAGCTGGCAAAATTGATGTGCCTATTACGGTGATTGAAAATGACGATTGGGAAAAGGCCAACGGCTTGTCGGTACTTAAAGCAAAGAAATTTTTAAAGGAGCCTTTTTTCCTGTTAATGGGAGATCATCTTTTTGATCATGGTATTGCTCGCAAAATGACCGACTATCCCCTGGCTGATGATGAAATCGTTTTGGCGGTAGATCAGGATCTGAAAAACCCCATGGTTGATCTGGATGATGTGACTCGGGTGATGGCAGAGAAGGGTCTGATTCAGAACATAGGTAAGGGGATTGAGGAATACAACTGTTTTGATACGGGAATTTTTCTTTGCAATCCGGCTTTGTTTTCGGCCTTGGAGCAATCTTTGCGGGACTCTGGGGATGACTCACTGTCAGGAGGAGTTCGTATCATGGCCAGGGAAGGTCGGGTACGCATCATGCCGGTCGATGGCATGTTTTGGATCGATATCGATGACCCTGAAAGGTACAAACAAGCTGAAAGTTATTTGATTGCCAATTCCTCAAAATAATTTTTTAATGAGATCGCTGAGAGAGGCGTAGGTAAATCAGATAGGTGCTGAAGACGGTGGCGCCTACAGCGGCGATGAATATAAACACTTGCACCAAATCGATCAAAGCCATCAACATAAGAAAATGGATGAAGTCCCGGTTGGCGAGTTTGTCGGCCAGAGAGGGCTGCGATTCCGATAACGGAGTGGCGGTGTTGGAGCTTTTCTTGAGAAGGGATGCGCCTAGAAGCATAAAGGAAGTTAAGCCGGCGAATGCAGCCAATCCCCCTGCATATATGTAGGTTTTGTCACCTGTTGTCTCGCTCAACCCCCAGCCGATAGCTCCGAATACGAAGAAGTGGACAATGTTGTCGCAAACAATGTCCAGCTTGCCTCCCAATTCCGTTTCCATAAATTTCAATCTGGCGATTTCTCCGTCTGCTCCATCCACCCAGGTTGAAAACAATAACAAGAGGCCGCCAAATATGTTTGTCTGATATGTTCCTTGCGCAAAATACAGAGCTGACCCCAAGCCCATGGCAAAACTAAACAGTGTGATCTGGTTGGGGTGAATCGGCATATTCAAAAAAAAGCGGGTTAGTTTTCTGGAAACTGGACGGGATAGAAGTCGGGTTATGGTACTGTCATGGTTTTGGCCGGAACCTTTAAGTAATCGTTCGTTTAGAGTATTAAAATCTTTTTGTTCCCGCACATGAGTTTTTTTCATCCCTGGTATATATGTAAATGAGCGTGTGTTTTTCAGGAGTTCTTCTGATTCTTTTTCGCCATTCGTTTGGATTTTTTCTATCAATGATTCGAACTGCTCGTTGCTGATGGGTAAAGTTCCAGGAGTTTTTGTTTCTTCAGTTTCTAGAAGGGAACGAACCTCTTTTTTGTCGTGAAGAGCAGATCCGTTAAAAAAAAGAACCCGATGGTTTTGAAGAGTGCTTTTTAACTGGCCGGGTTTTGTCATCCAATGAATTTTTGCAGTGATGCGAGAATCTTTCTCAATGGCGAGGGTTAATTTTTCTGTTTCCCCTGCATCCATAAGGATGGTTATGTCATGCAGTCCTGAACGCTGAAGAGTCAAAATGTTTCTTGAAAGGAAAGGTACGCCGGCAATAGATGAGGCATACCACTCAGCGGCCTCCCAAGGTTCCGGAGGAGGCGGTAAGTAAAGGATGCCACAGATGCTTTGCAGTGAAGCTTCGGAATTTGGAGGGCTGGTGTTGGGGTTCATGCGGCTGTTAGCCTGTGAAACGTATTGTCATATTAAACAAAAGCTAGCCTTATCCGATAGGGGCTATTTGTTTATGGGGGTTGGTTTTTAAGTCAGTTTGTTCAGGCCCCTGGATTGGAAAAAACTATCCAATACAGGCTACAGAATGCTATTCTTGCATAGAATCAACAAGTTTGCCATACGCAGGGTTGTACCTTTCTTTCAAGGGCCTTCCAGTTGAACTAATTTACAACCACTAGAGTCATGATCCAATTTGAGAGGAGTAGGGCTTAATGAATGAAACCAGCGACAGAGGCCTGGCGAAAAAAATTGTGCCGCCAAAAGGAAAATTGGGAGTTTTGTTACCAGGAATGGGAGCAGTGAGTTCAACGCTTATCGCGGGGGTCTTTCTGGTGAATTCGGGACATAGCAAACCTATTGGGTCGGTCACGCAAATGTCGCGCATCCGCTTAGGTAAAAGGGATAATCCGCGATATCCCTTTATTAAAGACTTTGTTCCTCTCACTGATATGACCGATATCGAATTTGGTGGATGGGATATTTATGACGATAACTGCTATCAAGCTGCTCTGACTTGTGGCGTGATCGATAAGCAGGAACTGGATATGGTGAGGGAGCAACTTGAGGGAATAAAACCCTGGTCTGCGGTGTTCGATCCTGCTTTTGTAAAAAATCTGACAGGGACAAATGTAAAAAGTGCTCCCAATAAAATGGAGTTGGCCAAACTTCTGATGAAGGACATTGAGACCTTCAAAAAAGAAAAAGCTCTGGATCGACTGGTGATGTGCTGGTGCGGATCGACGGAAGTTTATCAGGATGTTATGGACCACGAAGCATTTCAAACTCTGGAAGCCTTTGAGACTGCCTTGAAAAATAATCTTGCCTTGATTCCCCCTTCCATGATCTATGCTTATGCATCGCTGAAAATGGGAATCCCTTTTGCCAATGGTTCTCCAAACCTGAACGTGGATATTCCGGCGCTGGTGGAACTGTCTATCAAAAACAACGCTCCTATCGGCGGCAAAGATTTCAAAACCGGACAAACCTTAATGAAGACCATTGTGGCTCCAGGTCTTAAGGCCAGGATGCTGGGTCTTGATGGCTGGTTCTCCAGTAACATATTGGGAAACCGTGATGGTGAAGTGCTGGATGACCCGGATTCCTTTCGATCCAAGGAAGTGACCAAGGGATCGGTTTTGGAAAGCATCCTTCAGGATGACCTCTACCCCGATCTCTATGGAGACTACTACCATAAAATCCGCATCGAATATTATCCCCCAAGAGGAGATGCGAAAGAAGGCTGGGACAATATAGATATCCAGGGTTGGTTGGGTCAAAAAATGCAATTGAAAATCAATTTTCTTTGCCGCGATTCTATTCTTGCGGCACCTGTAGTTCTGGACCTGGTGTTATTTCTCGACTTGGCGCAACGTGCGGGAATGGGAGGTGTGCAGGAATGGCTTTCGTTTTATTTTAAATCGCCCCAATGCAGACCCGATCTCAAGCCGGTGAACTCCCTGTTCGATCAGGATGATAAACTTCGCAATACCTTGCGGGTCATTATGGGAGAAAAAGTGATCGATCACTCTGGCCTGGATTATTATGAGAATAAAGGCTGAAACTGTTTCATTTTCGGGAATGGGTGGAAACAGCCCCCCCTCCAATATCGTAGATAGAGTTTTGTCAATTTTTCCAATAAGTTAAAAGTCCCTCCTGCGTAAATAGCCGTGATGTGGTCGCGAAAATTCTTTTTTGCGATGGCGGCTTTTAAAATGTCCGCTAAATTTCCCTGAAAACATCAACTTGATAAAGATGTAAATCTGATATCTATTAGGAGCAACTGAGTTTAAGTATTGAAAAAATTGGTTTTATTTGCTTGACAAGCGTCAATGTTGAATTTATGGTGAATGTTGGTTACTAGGTAAATCTTGTTTTTTGGTTTACTTTTTAAGCGAATGGGACACCAGAAAATAGGCATTGCGGACTTTTTTTTGGAGGCGGGCGCGTTATGTTCTATGAAGTCAGAGTTTTCGACGCCAAAGGAGAACTAAAAAAAGTTTTATCCCCCAAAAGGCTAAGCAACCGATTTTGGAAGAGCGGTGAACAGAATTTGATCGACTTTACTGATAAGGAGACCCCGTCCTCGTTGGCCGGGGAAAATAAAGAAATTATAAAGGACGAGTATCAGTTGGAAGATCGTTGATTCAATTGGAAGATCGTTGATTCAAAATGTTTTAACGAACTCTGATCGAATAAAAATAGCATGGAGCTAAGCTCTGTGCCGTTTTTTTTTATGCTCTGGGCGGTAATGGCTTTATTCTGTTATTTTTTTCATCCTATTCATCCTATTCTTTTGAAGTCGATTCCCCTATAATTCCAATTTTGAGAATTGAATAAGAATTAAACCAGTTTTTCGAGTTAATTTATGTACATCACGTCTGCGGATCAGTTAAAGGTATTCTGTGAAAACCTTCAGTCTGCTGAAATTCTAGCGGTAGATACTGAGTTTGTCCGGGAAAGAACTTATTTTCACCGTATCGGGTTGATTCAGGTGGGTAGCGGAGAGCACTTCGCCGCCATCGACCCTGTTTTGCTTTCGGATTTGACTCCGTTACTGGAGTTGTTAAAAGATCCCACAAAAATAAAAATCTTTCACGCTGCCAGACAGGACCTTGAAATTCTAGTGCGCCTCTGCGGTCAGGTAATTCCTCCGGTGTTTGATACCCAGATCGCCGCTGCCGTGGTGGGATGGGGGACTCAGATTTCCTTCGCAAAAATTGTCTATAAAGCTATAGGAAAAAAGATTAATAAAGCAGAAACCTATACAGACTGGTGTCGCCGCCCTTTAAGTGATAACCAGATTGAATATGCCATTGACGATGTCCGCTATCTGGTTCCGGTGTACAACAAACTGATCGAGCGATTGAAAAAGATGAATCGTCTGGATTGGGTGAAAGGCGAGGTTCAGAATTGGGAAGACCCCAAAACATTTGCTTTGCCCGATCCACGGCAACGATTCATGAAAATTAAAAACCTGCGTAGCTTGAAGCCCAGGAATCTAACGGTGCTTCAAGAAATCGCTGCCTGGCGAGAAGGGGAAGCGGTCAAGAGAGATTGCCTGGCCAAGGCCATCATCCGGGATGAAACATTACTGGAAATAGCCCGAAAAATTCCCAGGGACTCAAAAGCGTTATCCGGAATTCGTGGTTTTTACCAAAAGGAATTGAGTAAAGGCGGGGCAGCCATTTTGTCTGCGATTGAAAAGGCTATGGAAATCCCGGAGGAGGAACTTACGGTTCTCCCTGAAAGCAATGGGCATGCCACGACCCGGGGAGTGGAGGAGTTACTTTCGGCTTTTGTGCAGATTCGGTCTGAAGAGTTGAAAATTGAGCCGAGTATTTTGGCAGACCGAAAACAGATCCATAGTTTTGTGACCCACTTTGAAAAAAAGGAAGATATGGAAGAACACTTTCTGTTTCAGGGGTGGCGTAAAGAATTAATAGGCACGCCCATGTTTTCTTTATTGAGTGGAAAGGTGGGACTCAAGATTGATCCTTCAGGTCAAGTTTGTTTGATAGATCCATAAAAATCAGGCTGCGGTCGCAGAGGGTATCTTTTCTTTCCAGGCTTTATATTCGTCCGATTGCCTCAAATTTTCAAGATCGGAGTCACTTTCCATTTGCTTGAATTGTTTGAACCCTTTTCCTACAGCTTGTTTAAGAGCTAAGAGGCTTGGTTCCAGGTTTTTCGTCAAAGAATAATAGCAGGCAAAGTTGTAATCGAACAGAGGTTCCTGTGGGAATTTCTTTCGACCCTCCTGAATCGTTTCCAACGCTTTATCGAACACCTTGTTTTTCATATAAGCGGTGCTCAGGTTAATGAGGGTTTCCTTAAATCCCTTGTTATGATGCAGGGCTTTTTCGTAACGGATGATGGCCTCGGCATAATTCCCTTCACTATAGAACTTGTTCCCTTCGTTGTAATGGAAGATTGCCATCCGATGTTGTCGCTCTTCCTCTGAAAGGTTCTCACCATTCCCATTGCTACCCTCTTTGTGGCTACCTTCCTGATGGCTCCCCTCTACCATGCTTTTTTCCGGGTTGAGCGAGGCAGGTTTCTGGCCTGGAAGAAAATAATCCGTCGCGAGAAAAACGATGAAGGCGATCACGCCAAGATGGGGCAGATATTTTATAAAAGGTGACATAGCTCTCAAGTCGTTGGGGAAAAAGCCCGGTACTTTAATTCGCTAGCTGAACCTGAAATCGATGCTTGTTCAATTTCAGCACGGTGTGAATAAAGGTTAAAAACACGGGTATATGGATTGGCCTGGATGATGTATCCCGGTGTCCGTAAATAACTATACATGACCTGGTTGATGAGCAGGGGATTCCCCTGAGTACTTTTTGCCGACAGTTATTTTTTCTCTTGGGATTTTTCCTGATGCAATTTGGGTTTTTCCTGATGCAATTTCCTGAGAGGCACCATTCTTGTGATTTTGCTTTGCAGTTGCTGGTTGAATTGGGAATGATTGAAATAATGGTGGTTGCCGGAAAAGGCGCAACCCTGAACGACCATGAAAACAGGGTCGCAGCCAAAATGGATTAACATGTCGAGTTTCAGGCATCTGACCGACCTGCCTGCTTGGTGCCTTTTTCTTCGTTGCCTTTGCCTTCTTTGTAGACGACATAACGTTCACAGGGGCGTCTCCGTATTGTATCGGTACCATAATATCACCAATTGACTTGCAATCGTTTCTGAATTGCTTTAAAAAAATGATCAGAGCTTCAGAGTGACAATCCCGCCGCAAGCGGATAGAGTATCCTGATAAAGAGTTATTTTAAAAGACATAGCTAAGTCATGGGAAGTAAAACCCCACTGGTAGGGCTGAAGGATTTTCATGTCTATTTCCTCTCAAAAAGCACACCCAAAAATTCGCGTCCTTTCGGCTGAGCTGGCCAACCAGATTGCCGCCGGGGAAGTGGTGGAACGTCCCGCTTCCGTGGTCAAGGAACTGGTTGAAAACTCTATCGACGCCGGGGCGACCCTGATCCGGTTGGATATTGAAGGCGGCGGAAAAAAGAAAATCCGCGTTATGGATAATGGAATGGGTATGGTGCCGGAAGAATGCAGTCTGGCTTTTTCGCGTCATGCGACCAGCAAAATCTCCCGGTTCGAAGATCTTGAGAGCATCCATTCATTAGGGTTTCGCGGCGAAGCCCTGCCCAGTATCGCGTCCGTGGCTAAAGTGCGTTGCACCAGTGCCCGCAGCGAAAGTGAAGGCGGCATGTTGATCGTCGTTGAAGGGGGAGAGATTCTGGAAAAAAAGGATGCGGCCTGCCCCCAGGGAACGACCATTGAGGTGGCCCAGCTTTTTTATGTGACTCCCGCACGCAGTAAATTCCTGAAAGGGGACTCGACAGAATTTTCCCACATCACCCAGGTGGTCACACAACAGGCACTGGCTTATCCGAACATCCAGTTCCATCTAACCCATAACGGCCGTGAGGTGATCAACACCCTGCCCACCGATCAATGGCATTACCGCATTGCCGAGTTGTTTGGGCCCGACCTCGCCAAATCCCTGCTGGAGGTGGATGCTCAATCGGGGGACTACCAGTTGAAAGGGTTTGTCTCGAGTCCGGTTTATACCCGCTCCAGTAGGAACGCCCAGTATTGTTTTATCAATGGCCGTTTTGTACGGGACAAAGTTATTCTGCATGCGACCCAGCAGGGCTACAGCCACTTGTTACCGAAAGGGCAACACCCTGCGATGTTCCTGTATCTGACAATGGACCCCAAACTGCTCGATGTGAATGTCCACCCCTCCAAAGCAGAAGTGCGCTTCGCGTTTCAGCAGGATGTGCACCAGTTTGTGGCGCACGGTGTTCGCGCTGCTCTGGAAAAAAACCAGCAAGTCGATTTAACGGCGCAGGACGAAACCGACATCCTTCTGCACGAATCAAGACAATCTTCTCCAACGCACGAATCAAGACAATCGTCTTCACCGCAAACCAGCTATCAGCCGCCGCAGCGGACTGATAAATTGCATCCCCCTGTTCGAGGCGATCTGTCACAAGCCGTAAGAACCATGCTGAAACCCGATGCCGATTCAGCGTCACAGCAAGTCACCTGGTTCGACAAGGCTCCAACACCGGTTGCCAACCTGATCTATTCAGAGTTCGAGCCATTAGGACAGTTGGACAGGTCGTTCATCATCATGCAGGGCAAAGCAGGAATCCTGGTCATCGACCAGCACGTAGCCCATGAACGGATTCTCTATGAAAGATTTCGCAGTGCGGCCAAAAACCGCAAAGTGGAAATCCAGCAACTTTTGTTTCCTATCCCTATAGAACTTTCTCCCGAAGAGACAGAAACATTGACCCCTCACCTGACACGATTGCTCGACCTCGGACTGGAACTGGAATCGTTCGGCAAAAACGAGTTTTTACTGCGATCCGTCCCTGCGATCCTCAAGAACGGCGACCACGAAAAACTTTTGCGCGAAACTTTAGAAGCGCTCCCACGAGAAGCGCATGACGATGTCCTCAATGAAAAATACGAAGATGTGTTGATCATGATGTCGTGCCGCAATGCCATCATGGTCAATCACACTCTCAACCTCGACGAGATAAGGAAACTGATCTCCGATCTGGAACAGACTTCCATGCCCTACACCTGTCCGCACGGACGACCCATCTCCCTCCTGTTCGATATGGATACCATTCTCAAAAAATTCCTTAGAAAATAACCTCCGCCAGGCTCCGCCACTTTGGCGTGGGGCCGACTGCAATAATTCTGTCCGGTAGGCTCCGCCACTTGGCGTGGGACCGACTGCAATAACTCTATCCGGTTAGCAAAAGTTATCTCGGCCCAGGAAGGAATGGCACAGGGTTTATAGTGGAATACTGGCTCAAACCCGAAAAAGAAAAAGACCACCCCTGCAGAGAACCAAAAAGACTGAGTCGTTTTTAACTTTTTTCGTAGGGCGACAAGCGACCCTAAAGTTTGGAAGGAGAAAATCGTTTTAACAAAAGAGAGTTTCCAACTACTGAAACAGAACTCAAAGACATGGCCGCAGCGGCAAACACAGGCTTCAGAAGGATACCGTAAAAAGGATACAAGACTCCCGCCGCTATAGGAATTCCCAGCACATTATAAAAGAAAGCCCAGAAAAGATTCTGCCGGATTTTCGCCATGGTTTTCCGGCTCAACTCAATAGCCTGGGGCACAGCCTGAAGGTCGGATGTGACCAGAGTGATGTCGGAAGCCTCCATCGCGACATCTGTACCGCTGCCCAAAGCAATTCCAACAGTGGATTCGGCCAGTGCAGGAGCGTCATTGATTCCATCACCCACCATCGCTACCTTGCGGCCTTCTGCCATCTGTTTTCTGATTTCATCCCGCTTTCCCGAAGGTAGGACTTCCGAGATCACATCATCGATACCCAATTGCCGAGCGACTGCCTGTGCGGTTTCCCGATTATCACCCGTCACCATCATCACTTTCAGGCCCATCTTTTTGAGACGATGAACGCATTCCCTGGCATTGGGTTTTAATTTATCGGTGGTGGTGATGATGCCCTCAATCTTTCCATCAACACTTAATATCATCAGCGTTTTTCCCTGCCCGGCCAGCTTTCCCAGTTCATCGCTCATAGAGGAAAAATCAATTTTCTGTTCCTGCATTAGTTTTATATTGCCGATGAATACATTTTTATTGTCTATTTTTCCCTGCACCCCGAAACCGGGCAGAGCTTCAAAATCGACAACTGTTTCAAATCGAAGGTTGTGCTTTCTCGCTTCAGCAACTACAGCCTGGGCTAAAGGGTGTTCCGATTTTTTTTCCAGAGAACCGGCCAGCACCAGCAAGCGGTCCGCATCCAATACAGCTGTAGGAGACAAAAGCACATCGGCCACTTCCGGTTTGCCACAAGTGAGGGTTCCTGTTTTATCAAACACAATCGTATCTAGTTTTTCAGCCTGCTCCAAAGCCTCTCCGCCCTTGATCAGGATGCCCATCTCCGCGCCCTTTCCGGTTCCGACCATGATCGCTGTAGGAGTTGCAAGGCCCAATGCGCAGGGGCAGGCAATGATCATGACAGAAATGAATACCATTAAGGCAAAGAGAAAGGGCGTGGTCGGTAAGGGACTGAATGCCTCCCCAAATCCCCACCAGAATGCGAAAGCCAGCAGAGCCAGGCCAATCACCGCCGGCACAAAGATTCCGGCAATTTTATCCGCAAGTCTTTGCACAGGTGCTTTCGATCCCTGCGCCTGTTCCACCAATTGGATGATCTGTGCCAACACAGTATCTTTACCCATTCGGGTCACGCGCATTTTAAAAAACCCGGTTTTGTTGAGGCTGGCCCCGATCACTTCATCGCCGGATTTTTTTTCTACCGGAACACTTTCACCCGTCAACATTGACTCATCAATGGAAGATTGCCCTTCAACCAGAATTCCATCCACAGGAATTTTTTCCCCTGGCCGGACCAGGGCCACATCTCCCTGGATCAGATCCTCCACGCTGATTTCAAACTCCTTGCCATCTCGTTCAACATGGGCGGTTTTAGGCTGGAGCCCCATTAATTTCTTGATAGCGGAAGAAGCCCCTTGCCTGGCACGGGCTTCCATCCAACGCCCAAGCAAGACAAGAGCGATGATCATGACCGCGGTATCGTAATAAACCTCAGAAAATCCCACCAAGGTCGGGAAAAAGGTAACCCAAACGCTGTAAAAATATGCCACCGAAGTGCCCACGGCAATCAGCGTGTTCATATCGGCGTAACCATGCCGGAACCCGTTGAACGCCCCACGATAAAACTGCCAGCCACCAAAAAACTGCACCGGAGTCGCCAGGATGAATAATGTTATATTCAGCGTATTCGATTCGATATTGAACAACGTGCTCATGGAAAGAAGCATGATTACCAGGCCCGTCAGTCCGCTAAAAATCAGTTTCAGTTTAAGCTCGGCCAGATTTTTGAGATAGTGCTCCTGATCCCCTTCCGATGAAACGTCTTGAGATTTTTCAGGCAAAAGGCGGTAACCGGCTTCTTCCAAAGCGGATTGCAAGATTTTAAAATCGACCAGAGCAGGGATATAATCAACCAACACCTGTTTGGTCACCAGGTTCACATCGACTTCATGAACTCCTTCCAAAGACGCAAGTTTTTTCTCGACCCTTGAGACGCAGGAGGCACAGGTCATACCTTCTACAGCAAACGTCGTGCTCTGCCGTGGAACTTCAAATCCTAGTTTTTCGATTGTCTTGGGGAACTGGCTGGCCGATATTTTTTGCGGATCAAACTCGATGGAAGCCGCTTCTGCGGCAAAATTTACATGGACAGCATCCACCCCTTCTAGTTCGCCAACCTTTTTTTCGATCCGTGCCGAACAACTGGCGCAACTCATGCCCTTAATCGGCAAGGTTATGTTGTCTTTATTTCTGGATTTAAGACCTGTCATGACGAACCTGTATTAATGAACAATACTGTATCAGGATACACACTTTCGAGAACCGAATCTAATAACTATAATTGGAAAAGTGGGAAGGTTGGGATTTTAAAGAAAGAGGCCCTATTTATTACTAAACAGAGTTTTTAGGGTAATCACTCCATAACCGATAAGCAGGAGGGCGATCAGTCCGCTGGAAAAAGAGTTCTGGCTCATAGCACTGGTGAACACAAAAACACCCATTGCGCTCAAAATCAGACCGAGGACAAAAAAACCAAATGTGCGATAAACCGGGGTTTTGCTTTCCAGAGAATCGCGGTTTTGTTTGAGTTGCCACCGCGTTTTGCTTTCCAGTGAATCGCGTTTTTGCTTGAGTTGCGACCGCCAACGAAGGATATAATAGGTCTGGCGAACCCAGTTGAACAATCCACTGTCTTCAACCAGGCTGGTCTTGCAATATATGCAATGAGTGTCCGTATTGCGATTGGGGAACCCGCAATTCAGGCATATTTTGCTGTCCGGGCTTTGATTTAAAATCACAGGTTCTTTTTCAGGCTTATCCATCAAAACTCCGAGGTAAAGAACCTCCGCCGGCCAGTATGGCGCTGGACTCAATTAGCAATAACTTTTTACCGCTAGCAACCATTCTTCATTGGCCTCACGCCTGGTGAATCGGCACATTTCGCCAAAAAGATTAAAAAAATCACGCTAAATGGATAAGTATAAATTTTATTACTTATGGAAAGCACTGTCAATCTCCATCGTTGAACATAAATTTCTCTCTGCGGAGATATATTAATCGTGATTGAACTGGAAGGCTCAATTACCTATAATCCAGTTTCCTTTTTTAAAATTAAAAACTCCATTGTAATGAAACAGATTCTTTTCATCCTTTTATCGCTTTGTATCGTTTCGCCCTGTTTTGCCGCGCCTTCTTCCGAAGAAATGGTGCTCATTCCGGCTGGAAAATTTCAAATGGGGAGCCAAAAATCCCTGTTGGAACTCAAACCTCACGATTTATTCAACACTGACCGACACACCCTGGGCCCGGAAAACCCAGCTCATGAGGTTTATCTTGATGCGTTCTATATAGATATTTATGAAGTGACTCACAAAAAATATAGAAAATATGTCGACGCTACCGGAGCCAAAAAACCCCGGAGTTGGGAAAATCCCGAATTTAACGGTGACCAGCAACCGGTGGTCGGCGTCTCCTGGAAGGAAGCAGTCGCCTATTGCGAATGGAGCGAGAAAAGGCTTCCCACAGAAGCTGAGTGGGAAAAAGCAGGCAGGGGCAAACGATCCGTCAAATACCCATGGGGGGATTCTCCACCTGATTCAGAAAAACTGAACTATAACGAAGAGAAGATGAAAACCACCCCGGTGGGTTCCTATGAAAAAGGCCAGTCGGATTACGGCATCTATGATCTTTCCGGCAACGCTTCCGAATGGGTTCATGACTGGCATTACCCGGAGTACTACCTGTTTTCTCCCAAAGAAAATCCGCAGGGGCCGGAAAACGGACAATATAAAATCATTCGCGGGGGAAACTGGAGAAACAATGCCGATGATGTCGACCTGATCTATCGCAATGCAACCACGCCCATCCTGAAGAGTAACGGTGTAGGATTTCGTTGCGCTAAAAACGCATCGAAATAAAGAGCAAACTTTGTAATTAAGGGCGTTTGAGCCGGGCGAGAACTCTATCGAGCAGGAGATCGGCAATTTCCCGCTTCGGTTTCAAAGGAAGGTGTTCCATATTTTCCTCACGGTCAATGATCGTCACCTGATTGGAATCGGACTGAAATCCTATTCCCGGTGCACTGATATCGTTGGCAACAATGAGGTCGAGGTTCTTTTTTTTCAATTTCTCAAGAGCACTCTCCAGCAGATTCTGGCTCTCCGCCGCAAAACCCACTACTAACTTACCGGACTCACGTTTAGCCACTTCCAGCAAAATGTCTATGGTAGGAACCAGCTTGAGAGTCAAGCCTTCATCACCCTGTTTTTTGATCTTTTCCTTTTCCAGTTTTTCTGCGGCAAAATCGCCCACTGCGGCAGACATCACCAGGACATCGCAGTTTTCAAGATGCTCCTGAACCAAAGCATTCATTTCGTCCGCTCTTTTGCAAGATTTAAATTCCACACGCGACGGCGGTTTTAAATACGTCGGTCCGCTGATGAGAACCGCTTCCCCTCCTCGCGCCTCAACCTGTTCGGCCAAGGCGTAACCCATTTTCCCTGAAGATGGATTAGACAGGTATCGCACAGGATCTATGGCTTCATGAGTGGGCCCGGCTGTGATGAGAAACCGTATGCCAGTCAGGTCATTACGTTGGTTAAAATAACTCCTGATCTTGTCAAGAATAACGGTGGTGTCAGCCAAACGCCCCGGTCCGATCACCTTGCAAGCGAGTTCTCCTGATTCGGGGTCGACAAACGCCACACCTCTGGATTTCAGCAGAGCGATATTTTCTTTCACGGCGGGGTGTCCCCACATTCCTTCGTTCATGGCCGGGGCAACCAGCACCGGGCCTTTAAACGCCAAATGTAAACATGACAGGGCATCGTCGGCAAGGCCATGCGCCATTTTTCCCAGCATGGAGGCGGTAGCCGGGGCCACAACTAGAAGGTCCGCATTCTCGGCAACGCGGATGTGCTCCATCTCTGCAGAATTTTTTGAATCAAACAACGTGTGATAAACCGGATGCCCGGAAAGCACCTCAAAAGTCAGCGGGGTCACAAATTGGCCAGCATTGGCACTCATCACCACCCTGACCTCGGCTCCTTCTTTCACCAATAGGCGCACTAACTCCACAACCTTGTAGGCGGCTATACCGGCCGAGACACCCAATACAATCTTTGCCTTTTTCATAGTCCAATTATAAGTATTAATTTTGGAGCAAGCAATGTTTTTAGACAGGCCGAGCGATTGACTTTCCATCCTTCATTTCTTAAAGTATTGCCATTATTTCCTGCAGAAATCCAGATGCTTTCAACGCTTTCACCGCTTTCACCGTACCGGGGACACACACTATGGAGGAAAAGTTCAGGATAGCTATCCGAGTTCCAGAAGTTTTTTATGTCCTCAGAAACCATGAATCACGCGAACCCGACAGGTTTGAAATCGAAGCAGAGTTGATACAAAAACACCAGTCAGAGGGGAGTGAAGAATCCGTTTCAGAAGAAGTTCAATTGGGACGTGACCAGATAGATACAATTTGCAGGACGCTTAAATCAGAGTTCACGACCGATACAAAAAACATAACCTCATTCAAAAGCTATATTTATAACTTGAAATCTAATTCATGGGAAACAGCAACACAAGAGACTAAAAGTTTTCTTCAAGAAATGAGAAATATTGAGCAGAACTATAAAGGCGATAATATATCTAATTTTTTTCTAAACCACTGGGCCCGATACGGAGAGAATTTTTATTTCATTTTAAAAAGCATTGATCTTGCAGGAATCAGGGTGGTGCGGGACAGCCATCTACTCGAGCACCTGACTGATGAACAAAAAATCGACATCTATCTCGAAACCTATTGAAACATCAAAAAAAATCCACCCAGGGGAGCTGAGTGGATTTTGAAGAGGCAATCACCCTGAACGGGCCATCATAGCGATTCTCCCCCCTACCTCTATTTCAATCCGGTTTTTTTTCTATTCCCTTGATGATGGAGCGTCCTTTTGGCGCATGGTTTCTCAAGTGTTCACGCACAAGCATCACTGCATGATTGTCATCCATCGCCATGATGAAGATGCTAAAATCCTCTTCGGAATTATCCTTTTCATTTATTAAAACACCTTTTACTTTAAAACTATAATGTTTGGGTGGCATGGTATTCTCAAATTGGTTTAAAACAACATTACATGATATCAATCCTGCTTAAAGAACCTGCCGAAATTCTTCGGGGAGCCCGGATAGCAACATGAAACTGAAAACCCTTTTAGTCTCCGCCGAAGTCCATCCTTTCGCCAAAACCGGAAGGTTAGCGGATGTCAGTGGCGCATTGCCCCAGGCCCTGAAAAAACTCGGGCACGACATCCGGGTCATCATGCCAAAATATCCCTGCACTGCCAACGATAATATTCTTTCGGAAACCGTGCTGCAAAAAAGCCATTCAATATCAGGAAAGTCAAAGAACATCTACTCGTCAGCCAGGAGTTCATCTTTCACCAATAAACATACGGGAACTAGGCTCGGACTTTCCATCTGTCGGAAAGTCATAGAGAATCATGCCGGAACAATTCGGGTGGAAAACCAATCAGGTAAAGGGATTATCGTCTATCTCCATTTACCGTTGCAAAACAGCCCCGATTATTATAAAAACTAGTATCCTTCTGTCATGGTGAATCTATTTTCTTTTTCCAGTATCCTTGACCTGAAACCATAAAAGCAAAACTAAACATGAAAATCATTCTCGTTGTTGATGGCGAACAAAATATCAGGTTTCTTTATAAGGAAGAACTTGAAGATGCTGGTTACCAGGTTTCGGTGGCTACCACCGGCGAGGAAGCTCTGAAAATGTTAGATAAGCAGGCTCATGACCTCATTATCCTGGACATCAAAATGCATGGAATGGACGGCGTTGAGATCATGCGGAAAATCAGGGATGATAAAGGCGATATTCCCATAATCCTTTGTTCTGCTCACGGCCAGTACAAGCAGGACTTTAGAGTATGGGCCTCGGATGCCTATGTGGTCAAGTCAGCAGACATCAGGGAACTGAAACTCACCATCAAGGAGATTTTCAATCAGCTAAAAGCGGGTTGATCAGAATAAAATGGCCAAGGAAACCATCGAACCCAGGTTCATTGCTGTTGAAGGTGCTATAGGCGCGGGAAAAACATCTTTGGTCAGCCTCCTTGAACAACAATATGGCGCCCGAGTAATTCTGGAGGAGAATGACTCCAATCCCTTTATCGCGAAATTTTATGAGGACCAGGAAACCTACTCCTTTCAAACCCAGATCTTTTTTTTACTGAACCGTTACAATCAGTATATGGAACTGGCGCAAAGAGATCTGTTTAACTCCGTGGTCGTGATCGACTACCTGTTTCAACGCGACAAAATATTCGCACAACTCAACCTGGAAGATCACGAGTATCGCCTGTATGAACAAATCTTCAACCTACTCGTCCCCAAAGCTCCGAAACCTGATGTAGTCATTTTTTTACAGGCCAGCACCGAAGTGTTGATGGAGAGAGTTTCCAAAAGAGGCCGGGATTATGAAGCTTTTATGGACCCCGATTATCTTGATTCGGTGAACAAGGCTTTCAATAATTTCTTTTTTTACTACTCCGACACACCGCTTTTGGTCATAAATACCAATGAGATCGACTTTGTTGAAAAAAAATATGACCTGGAAGAGTTGATTAACAAGATCAACAGCCATAAACTAGGTAGAGAATATTATAACCCGCTTGGATCCTAACGGACCGGGACGGAGTAAGCTTCATAAATCAAGGCGAACGTAATTCGAGGACCCCTATTGGCGGCCTCAAAATTTTTCATAGCGTTCTCCATGCTACGCTGCTCCCACAGCATTTGCTGCTGGTTTCATTTTTTGATTCCCCCTCCGTTTGGCCTCAAGCCTTGTCCGTATAAAAGACCATGGATAACAGGCCTGTCACCGTCCCTGAAATTTCAGGGAGAAAAAATTCAGGGAAAAAGATCACCGCCCTGACCGCTTACGATTACAGCTTCGCGAAACTCCTCGACGCAACAGATTTAGACATCATTCTGGTGGGAGATTCCTTAGGGATGGTTGCACTCGGCCATGAGAACACCCTCGCAGTGACTATGGAAAACATGGTTGAGCATACCCGCTCCGTCAAAAAAGGTGCCCAGCGCGCACTGGTTGTGGGCGATATGCCGTTCATGTCCTATCAGGTGTCAGTGGAACAGGCAGTTACTAACGCTGGCCGCCTAATTCAGGAAGGCGAGGCCTCCGCCGTCAAACTCGAAGGGGGAACCCGCGTGTCCGACAGGGTTCAGGCGATTGTCCAGGCGGGAATTCCCGTCATGGGCCATATTGGCTTGACCCCGCAATCCGTCCATCAATTTGGTGGCTATAAAGTGCAGGGCAAAAACTATCTCGACTCCCGGGAAATCAAGCAGGACGCGCACGATCTGCAAAATGCCGGCATCTTTGCTCTCGTTCTAGAGGGCATCCCTGGTGGACTTGCAGAAGAAATCACCGCCGAACTAAAAATACCGACCATCGGTATTGGGGCCGGCTCTAAATGTGACGGACAGATTCTGGTGCTTCACGACCTGCTCGGACTGAATCAGGACTTTGTGCCCAAATTCGTAAAACAATACGCCCAACTGGCTGATAGCCTGAAGGACGCGGTTTCTGAATACATACAGGACGTCAGGAGCGAAACGTTTCCGGGACAGGAACATACCTATCATTCGAAACAGGGAAAACTCAAACAGGTCAACGATGGGGACTAAAATTAAATCTCAAACCTTGCGAGAAATATCCTCCATTTCCGAAATGAAAGATATTTCTCAATCGTTGCGGAAACAGCACCTGACTATAGGGTTTGTGCCAACTATGGGTTGCCTTCATGCAGGCCATTTAAACATGGTCAAAAGATCATTGGAAACCTGTGACCGAACCGTGGTCAGTATTTTTATCAACCCCACCCAGTTTGGTCCCAACGAAGACCTTGATACCTACCCACGCCAGTTGGAGAGCGACATCGAGAAGTTGGAGACAATAGGCGTCGACATTATGTTCCATCCAACGAAAGAGGAGATGTATCCACCCGACTACAAAACCTATGTAGAAGTGCAGAACATCACCGAACAGCTATGCGGCGACAGTCGACCCGATCTTTTTGAGGGGGTCAGCACAGTGGTGTTAAAACTGTTCAATATCGTTCGGCCCCACAACGCTTACTTTGGCGAAAAAGACTGGCAACAGCTTGCCGTCATCGAGGCTCTGGTTGAGGATTTAAACCTTGATGTTGCCATCATCCGTGTCCCGATTGCAAGGGAACCTGATGGACTTGCAATGAGTTCCAGAAACCGCTATTTGTCACCTCAAGAGAGACAATCCGCGCTGTCTTTATCGCGTTCGCTTCAGCAGGCCCGGGCCAATATTGGCAAGGGAACTACTTCGGCAAAAGTGATCCAGGATTCAATCCGGCAATGCCTGTCTGAGGAAGAAGGAACAGAAATCGACTATATTTCCATCTGCGATCCAGAGAATTTCAAGGAAAAAGAACAAATACGTGGTAGAACGCTGATCGCCCTCGCGGTGAAGGTCGGCTTGTCACGGCTCATTGACAATTGCATTATCGAGGAATTCTGATGCAAAGAATTATGCTTAAATCCAAGCTTCACCGTGCCAGGGTAACGGCAACGGAGATTGATTATGAAGGCAGTATCGCCATTGATGAAGACCTGCTGGAAAGGGTCGGCATCCTGCCTCTTGAACAGGTCCATATCTATAACATTACCACCGGAGGCCGGTTCGTCACCTATGTCATCACCGCTGAACGGGGGTCCGGGATTTTTTCAATCAATGGAGCGGCCGCCCGTCTGGCACAGACAAATGATCGTATCATCGTTGCAGCTTATGGTATAATAGATGCTGAACAAGAAAGTCATAATGCACAGGTTGTCCTTCTCGACGAGAGCAATAAAATCGTCGAAGGCTAATGAGCATTTTTTAAGTTTGTCCCAATAATCCTTTCTACAAAAAAGAGGTTATCTTGCCCGATCTTCTTATATATGGTGCCGCCGGATTCATGGTCTGGATGTGCTTGGACTGCATCCAACGCCGCGAGCATTTTATCTGGATTATTATCATGATCATCCTCTTCCCCGTAGGGGCGGTGGCCTATTTCTTTGTGGTGAAAAACCGCACCGGTGGAGGTAAAACTGGGTTCTCCATCACTCCCATCCGTAAAGAAGTTGAAACAGAAGAAACCCTGCAACTCAAGGAACTGATCGGACAACACCACAAAGCCTATCATTATGAAAAGCTTGGGCAGGTCTATATCGAGCAGAAAAAGTTCGAGCAGGCAATTCCCGAGTTTGAGGAAGCCATCCAGCGTGACCCTGAAATGCTGGAAGCCCGTTATGGCCTGGCCAAAAGTCTTCACGGAACAGGCAACTATGAAGAAGCCGCCGTTGCTCTGGAAAAACTGATCGCCATTGAAAAGAAATACGATTATGGCAATGCCATTTTGGGTCTCGCAGAAAGCTATCGTTTGTCAGGCAATGAAGAAAAAGCTCTGGAAACATATCTTGAAGTCATAAACTCCTTCCACTTTTTTAAGGCCTATTACCACTACGCCTGTCTTCTCGACAAAAGAGGCAAAAAAAAGGAAGCCATCGAACAAATGAAAAGTATTGTCGGCTCTTCCAAAGACCTGCCCGACTACAAACTCGAAAAAGAGCGGTTCTGGATTGATGAGGCTTACAAATTTCTAAGAAAAAATGGAATTGAGTTGGCCTGACTGCAGATTTTCCACCCGGCTCAAAAACAATAGCGATCCTTTCTGAAAATCTGAAGACCCTCAGAAAAAACTCAACTACACACAGATGACCCTTTCAGAAGTCCTTGAAATCGGATTCAGGACCTATGTCCGATACGAAGCGGGGGAAAGAGACGCACCAGTCTTGGTCATGGTCAAACTTGCCAAACTGAGGAACGTGTCGCTCGACCGCCTGCTGACCACTAAAATCCTGCAGGAAGACCTTGAATAGGTGTTCAACAATACCCGAAGGTCACGACTCATCAGCACCAAAAAAATTCCCCGCAAACTGGGGAAAGCCCAGACCACCGTCAAACTGAAAAAACCCGCCAAAAATATCAAAAAAATTACCGTCCGCGGCTGACCGGCGAGCCGCTGGTGGCTGTGATATCCCCATCACTATACTCGCCTGCCTGTTTCCCGACCGTTGCCACATACTCGCCTGCCTGTTTCCCGACCGTTGCCACCCAAACGAAATTGGGCATAGTCTAATGGCTGAGGTTCTCTTTGAAACTCTTGAGGGAGAAATCTCCTAAATCCTCCATGCCCTGGGACAAGTGAGGAACTTTGTTCTGATTGACGAGGAGGCCTTCGGTGTTTTTCAGGGAGTCGATAAAAGCCAAACCCTTTTTTGCGCCCATGACGAACAGGGCTGTAGAAAGGGCATCCGCATCCATCACGGTATTGGTAACGACCGTGGCGGACATCACACCGCTGACCGGATATCCTGTTTTTGGGTTCAGGATGTGATGGTAGCGGGTTCCTTCATGATCAAAATATTTCTGGTAGTCACCAGAAGTGGCGATAGCTTTTCCTGAAAGGGAAAAGGACGCCAGGATCGATTCGGGTTTTCTGGGATGTTGCAGGCCGATTTTCCAAGCCGATTTATCGGGTCTGCTGCCGAGGGTTTTCAGGTCGCCTCCCGCATTGATGAAAGCATGGTGAATATTTTTTTCCTGCAATATATTTATAGCCCGGTCCACGGCGTATCCTTTGGCGATGGCACCGAGATGAAGACGCATTCCTTTTTCTGTTAAAAATACTGTCTGGTTTTCTAATAGGATTTTACCGTAGCCCACTTTGGAAAGTGCCTGCTCAAGAGCTCTCTTTTCGGGCAGAGAAGGATGCTCGTCCTCAAACCCCCAAAGCTTCTGAATCGGGCCTATGCTTATATCCAAGGCTCCATTTGTTTTCTCGGCCCAATAAATAGCCCTGTCGATTACCTCGAACACCTCGGGAGATATGGGTATTGGACCGATTCCTGCGGCTTGATTGATTTTGGAAACTTCTGAGCCGGGAATATGGGTGCTCATCATTCCTTCCAACCGTTGAATTTCGTCGAAAGCACTCTGGATGGCAGTCTGGGCGATGCTTTCATTTTTTTCAAAAACGGAAATCTCGACCAGAGTTCCCATCAAGAACTGCGATCTTCGGTGGATCAACGATTCAGGCTTGCCGCAACCGGAGAGGAAAATAAATAAACAGAGAAGAAAAGTTAAAGAGGTTCGGGAGGTTCGAAAAATTTGGGAAATTCGGGAAATTCGGGAGGTTCGAAAAATTCGGGAAATTCGGGAAATTCGGGAAATTCGGGAGGTTCGAGAGGTTCGAGAGGTTCGAGAAATTTGGGATGTTCGAAAAATTCGGGAAGTGAGGGA